>Ga0310123_10000061_pt1 | contig 87164 bp, 66 predicted proteins | sample CB6_AW_1057_MG_FD_203505 | JGI IMG/M metagenome (GOLD analysis project Ga0310123, IMG submission 203505) | Marine microbial communities from Western Arctic Ocean, Canada - CB6_AW_1057 | ecosystem: Environmental > Aquatic > Marine > Oceanic | place: Canada: Western Arctic Ocean | collected...
CGTCTGTCTGGCCAGGTTGTTTCCACAAGCCGTTCCGGTTTTGGCTGTGCGGTCGGTTTCGGGACGCGCAGCTTCGCCAGCTGGTCACGATCGATTTCGTAACCGATTCCTGGACGGTCCGGGACGGCTGACTTTCCGTCTCTGACCAGGATGGGTTCGGTCAGCAGGTCATGTTTGAACAGCTGATGGCAATTCACGGCCGGCCACACTGCCTGTCGCAGCACTCCTCCGAAGTGCAAAGAATATGCAGCGGTGAGGCCGGCTCCCACAAGCTGCAGCCAGAATGGCATTTCGACCTGTTCACAAAAATGACCGGCGTTGATTGTGCGAACGGCACTCTCCCCGACAACAAAACCGTCACAACAGCCCGACTGTACCACCGTTTTGGGTGCCGGGCTGCCGTAATGCATGGCGATATTAACCCGTGTGGCGTCAGCAATCCTGCGGTTTCCTTCGGTGTCACCCTGAGGAATGGGCGATTCGTAAATATCGACCTGAGGATATTCCTGCATCTTCATCAGAATCGGCAGCGCCTGATCAGCCGTGCGCAGAGTGCCGTTGAAGTCCATGTCGATTTTGAATTCCTGCGGCACAACGCTGGTTGCCGCATCCAGCTGCTCGAATGGATCAAACCACGGCCGCCCTTTGGTCTTGTAGGACATATAGCCATGCCGATGAGCTTCTGCGCAGTCCAGAGCCATGTCGGCGGCAGACGTATCGATGTTCCACCACGACAACGGCGTAACATCGTGGATCTTTGGCCCCATCAGTGCATGCACTGGTACACCGGCGGCACGACCAACCGCGTCGAAAAGAGCCATTTGCAGACCCGCACCAAGTCCTTCTTCCCACATGGCGTCCACGGCGTTCATTCCGATGACGTTTTCGACGGCTTCGTCCGAAGGAGTCTCCCATGTGTAGTACAACATGGTTTCACCGGTACCCGTGACACCCGAACTCAGCTCGACATCACAGATTTCAATATATCTCCAGTGAGGCAACTCGCGACTCATGGCCCGATAGGGGACCGGACGGTATTCCAGACGAGCGGTTGTTCGTTCGACTCCGGTAACGACGAAGTGTTTTCCACTGACAGCGGCACCGTTTGCTTTGAGCGCGGAATGGGAATATCCCGCCATGGCAAAACATGTGGCAGCCTGAGCGGACTGGTGAAGAAACTCTCGGCGACTGACTCGCATTACAGACCTCAGTGAATGATGGCACCGGCTTCAGATCAATTACGAATTTCGCTTACGATAATCCGTCCTCGTGGAAAGTACGAGCAAGCGGTCGGTGTAAAGTCGGATTCACCCGGCCTGTTTGGTATCGGAACCGGTTTGTGTCAACACCACAATCCACACGCAGAGAATCTGTATCACGGACAATACTCGACTGGCAGGGAATGCAGTTTGTGCAGCAACTGGTCGAGTTGCGAAGTACAATGCGGTAATGAATCATGATGCCGATGCTGAAATGCAAGGCAGTTCAGCAGGTCATCCATGACCGTTTGAATCTGTGGCGACACCTGTCACCTGCGCCTATGACGCACAAAGGCTCTCGAATGAAGACCCTGACTGTATCCCTGATTTTGATTGTCCATCTTCCGGTCATTCCCTGTTCCGCTCAGTTATTTGAAGCTGCGAATGGTGACTGGCCATGGTGGCGGGGACCCGGTTTCAATGGAATTGCGGACCCGGATCAGCAGGTCCCGGTGGAGTGGAGCGAAACGAAAAATGTTGCATGGAAAGTCAAACTGCCCGGCCGCGGTCATTCATCTCCGGTGGTCGTTGGAAATCGCCTGTTACTTATGACCGCCGATGACAAAGCACAGACACAGTCGGTTCTTTGCTTTGACAGACACACCGGAGAATCAAGGTGGGTACGTGAGATCAATCGTGGCGGGTTCCAGGAGACGATCAATCCCAGGAATACCTATGCCACGAGTACTCTCGCGTGCGACAGTCAGCGGCTGTTTGCCGTCATCAGCCATCACGATGCGGTTTACGTGTGTGCGCTGAACCTGGATGGAGAATGGCTCTGGCAGAGGAAGGCGGGGCATTGGGTCGAGCGGCAGTATCCTAACGGTCAGGCCTCATCCCCGGTGCTTTACGGCGAGCTGGTGATCATCGCTGCCGATGGTGAGGCTGACCAGGGTGGTTTTATTGCCGCATTAAACCGACACAGCGGTGAAATTGTCTGGAAGACCTCACGACCTCCGGCCAGCAACTATGCCTCGCCGGTTGTCGCACGCGTTGCGGGTCGTGATCAGGTGCTGATCAGCGGCTGCGATCAGGTTGCAAGTTATAGTCCGATGAATGGCAAACTGCTGTGGAGCGTACCTGCCAAATGGATGCAGACGGGCGCAACGCCTGTCTGGGAAGGCGACGTTGTGGTCGCATCCGGAGGTTATCCCGCAGCCGAAACACTTTGTGTCCGCGCCGACGGCTCAGGCAGGGTTGTCTGGCGAAACAACCAGAAATGCTACGAGCAGTCGCTGCTGATCACCGGCGGACATGTGTATGCGATCAATGACAACGGGATCGCGCTGTGCTGGGCAGTTCGAACAGGAGAGGAATTGTGGCGAAAACGCCTGGGCGGTCCGATCAGCGCCTCACCGATTCTCGTAGGCAATATGATTTACGCATCCAATGAACGCGGCACAACTTTTGTGTGCCGTGTGTCGCCTGACGGTTGCGAATTACTTGCTGAAAATCAACTTGGTACTGAAGCTTTCGCAACGCCTGCGATCTGTGGCGGCCGGATCTTTCTGCGGGTCGCGGTCTCGACAGAGGGGCAGCGACAGGAGCAGCTGTACTGCATTCAGGATCGGTAGCCGGACCGGCTGAGGAGACCGACCCCCGCGTTCCTGTGAAGTTTCCATCGGGCTGAAAGAAACCCCTCTTTCACCAGCAGGGAGCGATGGCAGTTGCGGGGAGTCCTGGACGTGGCCGGACGGGAGTCCTGTGAAGGCGTGGTTGCCGGTGTCAGGCGCCAGTGAAACACCCGGACAAATGCTGATATCACAGCGGGTGAATTGTGAGTGACTCCCGATTCGCGATATAAAAGCAATCAGTCCTCATCCCGAAGCCAAAGGAGTTCATATGCCAGGTCGAATTGGTCGTCGTCGTTTCGTACGTGATACGGCTGCAGCGGCAGGTACCACATTCTGGTTTTCGACACAGTCGAATCGTTTGCTGGGCAGGTCGCCGAATGAACGCGTTGCTGTGGCGGGAATCGGAATCGGTGGCAAAGGCTCAAGCGACATCGGTAATGCGGCGAAGTATGCCCAGGTTGTTGCGATCTGTGATATCGATGACAGGCACCTTCGCCAAAAAGCAAAGCTGTACCCGGATGCGAAGCTGTTTCATGATTTTCGTGAGTTGCTGAGCGTGATGGGAAACAAAGTCGATGCCGTGACTGTCAGCACGGCCGACCACACGCATGCGGCGGCCGGTGTGGCTGCGATGCGGCTGGGGAAACACGTCTACTGCCAGAAACCGCTGACGCATTCCGCGTCTGAGGCACGTTTGATGCGCGAGACTGCGCGAAAACACAGTGTCGTGACACAGATGGGTAATCAGGGTGTGTCGCACGACGATTTTCGCGCCAATGTCGAGTTGGTGCGGAGTGGTGTACTTGGCGATGTCCGTGAAGTCCATGTCTGGACGAACCGGCCGTTTCGCGACTGGGAGAAAGGGGTGATGTTCTGGAAACAGGCGCCCGATATCACCAGCCGTCCGAAGGAAACACCTCCTGTGCCTGACCATTTCAAATGGGACCTGTGGCTGGGTCCGGCTCCTCCGCGACCCTATCACCCGGTTTATCATCCGCATGACTGGCGTGGCTGGTGGGACTTTGGTACCGGCGCACTGGGTGACATGGCCTGCCACACAGCAGCGATGCCGTTCATGGCGCTGGAACTTGGATTGCCAGCACGCGTGCATGCTGTGAGTGGCAAAGTCAATGGCGAGACATATCCGGCATGGGCGACGATTACGTACGAGTTCCCCGCCCGTGGTGACAAACCTCCTGTTAAGCTGTTGTGGTACGAGGGTGTGGAGGATGGAAAGCGGAATCTGCCCACAGTCAAAATGCCGGGCGGCATGGTTCCCACACAGACGGGTTCATTGCTGATTGGCGACAAAGGTCGGCTGTATTCCCCTGGCGATTCGGGCGACACACAGCAACTGGACATCGCCGGCAGGGTCTCCATACCCGAGCAGTCTATGGAACGGCTCGGTAATGCAGTCAATACAGACCAGAATCAAAAATTCGAATGGATTCGGGGGATCCAGGGCGGACCAGTTCCGCTCAGTAGTTTCGATTTTTCTTCTGTGCTGACCGAATCCATGCTGCTGGGCAACGTGGCCGTGCGACTGGGCCAGCCCATTCGTTACGACGAGCACGCGGGCCGCGTGACCAATATTCCGGCTGCGGACGGCCTGGTCTCACGGGTTCGTCGGGAAGGCTGGGAACTTTGATTCGTTTGCGGCAGGAAGGAATGAGTTTCTATTGGCTCGTTAACTGCCATGGTAGACAGTGGTTGTCACGGTGCTGCCGGAAATACGACTTTTCACGGCCTTGCGGCTCTGTGACACACGGGTTTTGTGCGCAGCCGGGTGTATACTGATTTCCGTGTTTTCGTGTCATGTTGGTCGGGAGCATCGTCGGTGAAGTTCAGCACAGGTGAGAAATACCTGGACTATACGTGATGCGGGGTACCGGGGAACGACGGCATTCGCACCTGGGCCTGGCCTGTCGCTGCCTGCCCGCACATTTGTATCTCCGGACGTGCCGGGTCAGACTTTCACGACTGATGTGAGGAAACTCTTCGGACTGCCCGCATGTTGTCTCGACTGGCGACCTACACTTTATTTGGAATTGAAGCTCTTCCCGTCGAAGTTGAAGTGGATATCTCGCCAGGCGCACTGCCCAAAACAATTCTGGTGGGACTTGCTGAGGCTGCCGTCAAAGAAAGTACTCACAGGATCGAACGAGCTTTGGTCAACAGCGGTTACGGGCGTCCGGTCGACCGTATCGTGATCAATCTTTCCCCCGCTGATCTTCCCAAAGACGCAGCGTCACTGGATCTGCCGATCGCTCTGGGACTGTTGATTTCTGATGAACAGGTTGAAGCATCGAGTGAATATGTCAATTCCGTGTTTGTTGGTGAACTGGCTCTCGACGGCACATTGAGGCCCGTCAAAGGCGTGTTGTCCATGGCACTCGCGGCACGCGATGCGGGTCGCAGTCATATTGTCGTGCCGGCGGCGAACGCTTCGGAAGCGGCTGTGGTCGACGGTATCTCTGTGATTTCTGTGGGGATGCTGGCGGAAGCCGTGGGTTTTTTAACCGGACAACTCCCACTGGACCCTGTGCAGTTCAGCTGGGACGACGCACGAGTCGACTATGGTCATTACGACATCGACTACGTGGATGTGAAAGGTCAGGAGTCTGCCAAGCGCGCCGTTGCCGTTGCAGCGGCCGGTTGCCACCACATCCTGATGATTGGCAGCCCCGGGGCAGGCAAGACGCTGCTGTCACAGCGAATATGTACCATTCTGCCGGAGCTGCAACCGGAAGAAAGCCTGGAAACCACTCGGGTTTACAGTGCGGTCGCTCAACTTGAGGCCGGGCAGTCGCTCATGCTGCGACGTCCCTTTCGGTCACCTCACCATACCATCAGCAAAGCTGGTCTGGTCGGCGGCGGCAGTGTTCCGAAGCCCGGTGAAATCAGCCTGGCTCATCATGGCCTTCTGTTTCTTGATGAGCTCCCGGAGTTCGATCGGCGTACGCTGGAAGTGCTTCGGCAGCCGCTGGAAGATCAAAAGGTCACCATTTCCCGTGCTATGGGAAGTGTGACGTTTCCGGCCAATCTGATGCTGGTGGCGGCAATGAATCCCTGCCCCTGTGGCTTTCGTGCGGACCCGCGGCGTCAGTGCAGCTGTACTCCCATGCAGATCGAGCGGTATCTCAGTCGCATCAGCGGACCGTTGCTGGATCGCATCGATATTCACATCGAAGTACCGCCGGTTCCGTTTCGAGAACTGTCGGATCAGGAGGCGGGAACCTCCAGCACAACCATGCGTGAACAGGTGGTGGCGGCTCGCGATCGTCAACTGGCAAGGTTTCGTGGAGACGCAACAAATGTGAACGGGAAGATGAAGCCTCGGGAAATTCGCAAACATTGCCAGCTGTCATCGTTGGCCGAAACTCTGCTCAAAACGGCCATGGAGGACATGGGCCTGTCGGCGCGAGCCCACGACAAAATTCTGAGAATCGGACGCACGATCGCGGACATGGAGGAAAAAGAAACGATCGAACAGCATCACCTCACCGAAGCCATCAACTTCCGTACGCTCGATCGCAGCTTCTGGCAGCAGTGACCAGGTGACTGCGGGGACAACGAAGCAAGTTCTGTACAGGGAATTGTTCAGCGAGGCCTGGGCGGTGCGGCTGCTGGATCGTCATTGCGTCAGCCGAAACCAGATGCTGGTGTGGTGGCGACCCGGGAAGTGAAGGTCCCGTATAAGCAGAGCATGGTCGGGATCGGCTGGGCGATCCTTTATTAACCACTGCTGACCATGGTGATCTTCACGATTCTCTTCAGTCGGATGATGAAGGTCCCTGCCAACGGGATTCCCTATCCGTTGTTCGCACTCTGCGCGCTGTTGGACCGTTCGAAGGGGTGGACTGGACGTCGACCAGCCTGCAGACCGTCTGCTACCAGTGGCGGGGATACCTGGTGAACCAATGGACCGAAGACGGTTCGTTGGGCGGCGACAACTTCATCGAATTGCAGCGGCTCACTCAAGCCCTGGTTCGCAATTCGATGATTCCAGCAGGCGTGACACCACACCATTGCCAGCATTGGTCGATCGCTACCACTCAGCCATCGAGAATGCACGGGTTAGCCGACTGAATAGTTCTTTCAGTTGCTCGTAGTTCGTTTTGCCTTGGAGTGGTGAGGTGTCCAAACTCTGCAGGGCGTCGGGCGCCATCAAGGGACAGTTGGCAAGACGATTGACGGTGCCCCGAAGAAACGCGAGCACCTTTACATCGTCAATGCCAGTTTGATCCGGAATGTTGTTTAGCAGCGACCCTCGCCAGAGAAAGCGAGCGCCGCCGTGGTTCTGTCTTGCGTAGAGCGGCGACTGGGTGTCTTCCCAGTTCTGCGATACGTAACGCATCGTATTGGGCAACAGATAGACCGGCGGCAGGCGGATCAGTTTCTCCGAATCGCTGTCACGGGTCTCGGCGTCGTCAGGAAATCCGCTTTCGTCAATCAGGTGGTATTCGGCATGGAAGTCGTCGCCCTGGCCGATGTGCGGCCCGACATGATCGGTGATCCAGAGGGTTGGCGGATCGATGGACTGGTCAACGTGTGCAGCGAAACACTCATCAAAGAAGCGCAGCACTTCCATTAAGTCGTCCGCCAACGATGATGTTTGTTTTCGGTTGCCGGGAGCAATTTCGATCTTCGCACCCAATCGCTTTGCGCGGCGTCGCGCGGCTTCGGGGTGGCCCTGATATGACCGGCACATCGGGTTGAAAAGGACCAGATGAAGAAGCATGATCGAGAGCCACTCGTGCTCATCGATCGTTTCGGTGGAAGGATTGATTTCCGTACCCGTGAGGTGCTTCCACTTGTAGCGTCGCGAATACCACGCGAAGGACAATCGTTGCACGTCGGTGTGAGTATAGGTCTCGAATTCGCCAATGATCTCGGCCAGTCGGTAGAAGGGGCGGTTCTTTTCTTCGAAAATCAACTGCGAGAGCGCGATCAATTGCTCTTGTGTCGTGTCGTCCTGAACGACGATTGAGAAGTCGATGTCGCTGTACCCTGGTTCAAAGTCACTGACCGCGCAAGACCCACGGAGGTAAAACGACGTGACGAACTCCTTCCTTGTGATCACCCGCGTCAGGTGCCGGATCGTCCACAGGTAGATTCCCCGAGAAACCCAACTGAATGGCGGGATTCGGCTGGTCAGGACGACCGCTTTACGAAGTGCGTTCTTGAACACTGTGTTCATGCCCCAACTTACTATGGACTGCAGAAACGACCGCAAGGTTTCGGCGGTCTGGGTACCCCCAAGGTCGAGGTACTTCAGATTAGTCAGCCCCTGAAGATGTCCCAGCCCCCACGGTGATTTGGGTGAAGTTGAGGTAGAACTCCTTCAGCCCGGCCAGCCGCTCAAGATGCACCAGCCCCGCGTCGGTGATCGGGGTGTCGGTGAGAGAAGAGATCCTTCAGACTGGTCAGTCCCTCAAGATGTACCAGCCCCGTGCCGCCAAACTCAAGGAGGCATTGCCGAATTATGACATCCATCGGTAATCGCCGCGGCGCATCCATGACTCACCGCCTGTCGAATGACGGGTATGCCCACGGCCGGTTTGGTCACTTGGCCGCGGGTCCTTTTTGGGGCTCAAAACCACTTAATCGCATCCCCCCCGGTGTTTGGCGGGCAAAAGTTCAGGTCGAACGGACGAAGGTAGATGAATGAGCGGCAGCAACTGACCCTCGAATCTATTTCCCTGCGCATTGAATGGCTTGAAGCTTGGTATCCGACTTGGCAATCCGACCGCCGAGGTATGGCCGATCTGTACGGCTTCTCGCTATTCCGGGAAGTCATGGACGTTCATGATCGCGGCTGCCGGCTGAAATTCGCGAATATTTACGGCAGTCCACCGGAGGTTGACAGGGACCGTGCGAGGTTCAGCCGTGACATTGACACACTTGAGCGGGCCGGTCTGCTCGTGGTCACATGCGCAGGCCGCATTCGGTTCGCACGGTGCGTACCGGGCATCATCCCGGCACCGACAGTCATCCTAAATGACTAATGTATCCTTAAGTTCTTAAGGCAGTCAGTTGCCTCAATCTGGTTGGATTTTCTATACTGTGTCACTTAATGGATTTCCTGCCTTTCCGGATGCATTGGAGCCTCAGGTTCGCTGAGCACGTTCTCACGAGAATTTTCAGTCAGAACAGTCACCTGACGAAGCGATCCTTTCAACGAGGATTAACCTCATGAAGTCACAGAAGCGAAGCACGATTCTTTGGACCGTCGCCGTCGTGGCGATGGTAGCCCTTACCCTCACAACCACTTCAGCCAAGGCAGCCGTCATTACCACTTGGGGTACACCCACGGCGATCAACAGTAACGATGACATCGTGAATCCGGGCAACGTCATTCACGCCGTCAATTTTGGAAATGAAACCAGCAATATTTCGGTCACCGTTGGCGGTAACCTCATCCAATTTGACCCAACAGGCGTTTCAGGAGGTACTGGCTTCCGGAACGACAGTTTCTTTGTCGACGACAATCCGGCCGCAGGCTCGGTTGCTGGCGATACGAATAGCGAGTTTCATCGCGTGTTGGATACTTTTCGCGACAATGGCCTTACATCATACGCGTTCACAGGCCTTACCGGAGGAGATTCGTACACCCTTCAAGTCTTTCAATCCGACGACCGAGGAAACCGTACCGTCGACCTGGATGTCGATGGTACCTCCACTACGTGGTTGAGTGGCAACTCGCTTTTTCGGAGTTCCTACGTCATCGCGGACGTTACGTTGGGAGTGGCTGATACGCAATTCACATTGACGCGCCCTGGCGGTAATGGAGTGCAAATCAATGCCGCCGTTTTATCCCGGGCTGTCCTCGTTCCCGAGCCCTCGTCTCTGGCGATGTTCGGTATCGGCGCGCTGGGTCTGTTCGGCTACGGCAGACGTCGCCGAAAAAAATCGGCCGCCTAAGGCCTCGGCAGAACTGCACCAAGTTCACAACCACGAATACTTATCACGGGCGACCCGCCAAATCGCCCGTTTTTCGTGGGGAGCGCTGTCCCCAAACGCTGACCTGCGCCGTTCAATTCCGCACGGCGGAATGAAAGCCCGTATATTGAAATCTGCCCTGCGACACATCGGTTGCGCCTGGAGTCTGTCGCTCGAAAGCATCACTCCGGGATGCGGCGCATTTTTATCCGAGAGAGTGCGTATCCAAGAGCCGGACTTAATGGCGAAAAACAGCTGGAGAAGGCTGCATCGTGATTACCGTCAGACTGAGTGGCTGCGTTGCCGACGCGGCACTGTGCGTGGTCTTTGTCTTTTCATAATGCCACCAACTGTTGCGGCAGACAGATTCCCTCGCCACAGGTCTCAAATTTTACGGTCATTCAGATTTGTTTTCGGTGGTAAAGGAGTCCATCTCATCCTGTGGATCGCTGACGAGCGGAGCCAGTGTCTGGGCCCATAAGTCTGCAACAATTTTGTGCCCGGTGCGCGTCAGGTGAATCGGATCTCCGAGTATTTGCGGGTCACACGGCAGTTCTCTCGCGCAATCGATCAGGAGAACGTTTTCCATATGGGCAGTCGAACGCATTGTGTCAGTGATCCATTGACCAATCTCGCGATTGGCCCGAATTTGAGCATCACTATTACCCAGATATCGGTCCAGATTGTGACAATTGGAATTGCTGGCTGTGACCTGCGTCGAAATCACAGGGGTGGCTCCCGAACGGCGAATGGATTCGACGAGGTCCAGTAAGTCTGACCTGAAACCGTGTGCCCCGGCTTCGGTGATTCGTGTTTCGGAGACTCGCCCGCCTTTGGAAGACGGCGGCGCAAATCGTGGTGCCTCGTCAGGAAAGAGACGAAATCGCAATAATCCGTAAGTGACACTGCACGCAGTCAGCCGCTTTAGCCAGGACGCCGGCGGCGGAGTCTTGTCCTGTTTGCGTGGGTCATCAGCTGTCAGGAACGGAATGTCATTCCAACCCATGTACAGAAGCACGATATCCGGATCAAGTGGGGCGACTTGATGCTCATAACGGTGTCGGCACTGAGTCATGTTGAATCCCGGTACACCCGAGTTGAGAACTTCCACGCGTTTCCGGTCTTTATTGAGAATTGTTTGCAGCTCGCAACAGGAATCCTGACCGTTGGGAACGAGATAGCCAAAAACGCTCGAGCCTCCGAGCACAGCAATTCGTCTGATATCAGCCGGCTTCGAATGAGTGATGCTCTCGCCGCGCAGTCCATGTTCGTTGACGCTCACATCATAGGCGGACGACTTAAGTCTGAGCCCTGGTTGAAGTGTGTGACCGGAATGAGAGTCCGGCGCGAAAAACGCCAGTCCGGTTACATAGCAATTGGGCGTCCAGCCGCGAACAGCGACATAGACTCTGAGAGTGACTTCCGCGAACAACAAAGCAGCGCACAAACCCATAATCACAGCGATGACTTTGAACAGCCTTCGGCGATGCTGCGTGCGAACTTTTACGGTGGAAATGTTCAATTTTGAAGCAGAGCCGACGACTAAAACGGCGGGGCTGCGGTCTCTCGGGAATCGTCTACTGCTGGCAAGGATAACTGGATGTTCAGGACTTGGCACGAACAGGTCCTGCCGTTCACGATGTGAATGCAGGAGTTTCAGCAGTGTGTCTATAAAAGCTTGACAAGCTCCTTGTAGACTCCCCAGGTGCCCACCACAAGCATTGCGATGCAGGATGTGATGAGGGCCAGATCCCAAACTCGCCCTGGACTCAGGCGCCTGTCCGTTTCGCGGTACCGGAAGTACAGCGATCCGAAACCCAGGACCGGCAGCATCAGACTCTGACAGGTGCCGGCAACCATAATCAGCAGCACAGGGGCCTCCACCACCAGGTAGACAACCACGCAGGCCAGCGGAAGGCAAAATGACAGCAGTCCGATCAGGAACTGTCGCTGCCTGGAATCCATACGTTTGTCAGTCAAGCCAATCACGCCGGTAAAGTCGGCGAAAACACGTGCGTTCGACGCGTTGGCAACCAGGTACGTGGAATACAGTACAGCAATGGCACCCGCGAGGAGCAACAGGCGTCCGTAGTTTCCGAACACCGGCACATAACTTTCTGCCAGCGTTGAGACCAGTCGATGATTGTCCGGGTTGCGACCATCGGCGTGCAGGACGGCAGCACCCATCAGGAAGAATGCCACTGTTGACAATGTATAAATCAACATCGAGGCAAATGCGTCGTATTTCATGACACGAATCCAGCCCTTTGCACGAGCCAGCCACTCATCCGAATCGTCCTTTGGTCCGACGCATCTGGCGTAGCCCTTTTCCAGACACCAGTACGGATACATCACCAGTTCGGCGGCGCCGACGCCAATGATTCCAAAGGTGGCTAAAGCAGTTCTGATGGCATCAGAGCCTTCCGGAAGCCCGAATGACAGTCCGCGTACGATGTCGGACGCATTGACCGCATACGGCGTCCACTGCAGGGCAACAACATTCCCGATGGTGACTAACGTGAACGAAACAACCAACACGACGGAGAGGTTCTCGATCAAACGATAACGTCCGATGAACAGAATGATTGCCGTGAAAATACCTATGACAATTGCCCAGATGCGATTATCCCATGTATCACGTCTTGTCAGAGACTGCAGCTGAGCAAGCTGTTCCGATTTCGAAGCTTCGTCAGTAGCAGCAATCACCAAACCGGCCTGGTCCAGCAACGCCTCTTTGCCGGACAGCAGTTCCAGATCGGATCGAACCCAGTTCAACCGTTCAGAAGCCGGATCGGCGGACTGTAACTCAACATAGTCCACGATATTCTTTGCCGACGGAATCCTGACGGCTTTCTGGTAGTCTCCACTGATCGGAATTGTGACAGCAACAGCCTCGCTGACTCCTCCCACAATGCCTCCCAGCTGGCCGACAGTCGCCAGCGCCATAATCGACCACAGCAAAACCACCCAGTTAATGTGGCGTGTCCGGGGCCCCGGCACTCGATTGAGTGCCGTCAGGGTCGTTTCGCCGCTGCTGATCGTGAACCGACCCAGCTCCAGCTGCACGAACACCTTCACGATACACCCCAGCAGGATCAGCCACAGCAGCGAGATTCCGGTGGTCGCACCGGTCTTGGTGGTCATGATCAACTCACCGGAACCGACGATACTGGCGGCGATAATCAATCCCGGTCCGGTCTGTCGAACAATACGGCTGATACTGGAGGGTGGGTCCTGAATATCGGCCGCCAGTCGCCCATCGTCTTCAGCGACGAGGGAGCGATCGAACTTTTTTCCATCCTGTGGCTTTGCAGAATCAGTCATTCGCCGACATGCTCCTCAAATTTCGCTGTTTCAGAAGGTCGTACAGCATAGCGTGGCTCAACTATGTTCGCATGCGAACCGTTGCTGCGAGCGATCACCAACCTCGATTATCCTGGAACTCCTTCTTTCCCTTGGGATTCCTCAGACCAGGCTCTCGACCCCATTCAGGGGGAGTCGATACGATGCCAGCCAGTTTCGTTGCCGGAAATAAGTCCGGGAGCGTATCCGCTTCATTATCACAGCCCTCACTGTCAGTTTAGTCACTCATCATGGACAGGCGATTCATTCGCAACTTCAGCATCGTGGCGCATATTGACCACGGAAAGAGCACGCTTGCGGATCAGCTGCTGCTCAAGAGCGGCACGATTACTGAACGTCAGTTTCGTGAACAGATCCTGGACGACCTGGAGATTGAACGCGACCGCGGCATTACCGTGAAAGCGCGGTCCGTTACGATTCACTACACGTTTGAGGGTAACGTCTACGAATTGAACCTGATCGATACACCTGGCCACGTCGATTTTCACTATGAAGTGAACCGAAGTCTGGCAGCCTGTGAGGGCGCATTGCTGCTGGTTGACGCTTTCCAGGGGGTGCAGGCTCAAACGGTGGCTAACGCATACGCCGCTATCAATGCGGATCTGGAGATCATTCCGGTTGTGAACAAGATTGATCTGCCCGTGACGCGGGTGGAGGAGATCTTGGAGGAAATTGAAACGGTTGTGGGACTCGACGCGACTGAAGCCCTGAAGGTCAGTGCCAAAGCCGGACTGAATATCGAAGACGTCTTTGAAGCCATCATCAATCGCATTCCTGCACCATCAGGCGATCGTGATGCTCCATTGAAGGCTCTCGTCTTTGATTCCAAGTACGACAAGTACCGTGGTGTGATTACCCACGTGCGGGTCGTGGACGGAACGATAAGTAAGGGCGATACCATTCGCTTTATGAGGGAGAAATTGCAGAGTGAAGTGATTGAAATTGGCCAGTTTCGACCTGATCTGATCCCCTGCGATGAACTGGGGCCAGGACAGGTGGGCTATCTGCTGACTGGTATCAAGGACCTCACCCGCCTCACTGTCGGTGACTCAGTGACTCAGTCGAGCAACCCGGCGGAGTCACCACTTCCCGGTTACCAAAAGCCCCAGCAAATGGTTTTCTGCGGAATGTATCCGATCGATGCCACGGATTTTGAGAATCTTCGCGATGAACTGCAAAAACTGGCCCTGAATGACTCCAGCTTTTCATTTCAGCCGGAAACCAGTGATGCCCTGGGTTTTGGGTTTCGCTGTGGATTCCTCGGCCTTCTGCATATGGAGATCATTCAGCAGCGTCTGGAACGAGAACAGGATATGGACCTGATCCAGACCGCACCCAACGTGACCTATGAATTGTTGCTGCGGACGGGGAAAACGATAGTGATCAACAATCCGCAGGATGTTCCCGATACGGGCGTCATTGAAGAATTTCGAGAACCGATTGCTCAAGTGGGTTTCATTGTGCCATCCGAAAATTTAGGCACGTTGATGCAGATGTGTCAGGACCGACGGGGCATTTACAGGAACACAGAATATCTGGGACCTCAACGCGCACAGCTCTTCTACGATCTGCCTCTGAGTGAAATTGTCTACGACATGTACGACAAGCTCAAAAGTGTGACTCGTGGGTATGGAACAATGGATTACGACGTGACAGGGTTTCAGGCAGCAGATCTTGTGAAGATGGATATTCTCGTCAAGGGCAGTCGAGTGGATGCCCTGTCAACGATTGTCCATCGGTCGACGGCCGATCGTCGAGGGCGTGGGCTGGTCAAACGTCTCAAAAAAGAGATCACTCGCCACCAGTTCGAGATTGCTATTCAGGCCGCGGTGGGTACACGAGTTCTGGCCCGCGAAACGATTTCTGCTTACCGCAAGAATGTTACCGCAAAATGTTACGGTGGTGATATTTCCCGAAAACGTAAACTGCTGCAAAAACAAAAGGAAGGCAAGAAGCGGATGAAGCAGTTTGGTGAGGTAGCGATTCCACAGAAGGCATTTTTGTCGGTACTGGAGGCAACCAGAGAAGACTGACCGCATGCACGAGCGGAGTGATTGTTAAATCGGTGCAAGATGGTCATCCCTGGTGGTTCCTTGTCACTACAAACTCCTGCGGCAGGTAAATCATCCGAAGCCGGGGGACACAATCCGGCAGGTCGACTGCACGCTGGCTTGTCGAGGAGCAAAGCAGAATGAGGATCATTGTCGTCAGAAGACCACAATGGCTATTTCGATCTGTGATCGGTCGACGCAGTGCTGTTTACTCGCCATACTCTCGACCGACACTCGGGAAATGTGCGGCGAATTGATTGCAGCCGGACGCCCGTGTTAACCGGGTACGTGTTCACCGGACATCTCCGTCACTGAGCTGCCCGCATCATTCTGTAGAGACTCATCCGTGTGTGGCATCATTGGACTACTGCTGAGACGCGATCATCTTCACGACCGACTCGGCGAGCTCGTTACACCGATGATCACCTGCATGGGAACACGTGGTCCGGATTCGGCTGGATTGGCAGTGTTTCGTCGGCCACTGGATGCACCAGATCGTCGCTTCGGACTGTACTCGAATGACCCAGGTGTCGATTGGCAGGCTGTTCGTGAAGATTTTCAGCGAGACACGGGTGGTGAAGCGACGATCCGGTTTAAGGAAACCCATTCAGTGCTGACTTCATCGATCGATGTTGATGACTTCAAACGATGGCTGATGTTGTCACATCCAAACCTTCACATCCTTGCAGTTGGTCGATCGATCGAGATGTACAAGGACGAAGGCTTGCCCGGTGATATCGCGCAGCGATATGGTTTTGATCAACTCATGGGCACGCATGCCGTCGCTCACACTCGGATGGCAACCGAATCCGCTGTGTCACCGGCCCACGCGCACCCGTATACGGCTGGCGAGGACTTTTGTCTGGTGCATAACGGATCACTTTCCAATCCTTACAGCGTCCGGCGCAAACTCGAACGCAGGGGAATTGAGTTCGAGACAGACAATGACACCGAAGCAGGATGTCGCTTCCTGGAGTGGCGCATGCGGGAAGGTGAGACTCTGGAACAGGCAATCGAAACGTCATTCACCGAGCTGGACGGTTTCTTCACATTCCTGATGGCCACTGCGGACAGGCTTGTGCTGGTGCGTGACGCTTTTGCCTGCAAGCCAGCCGTTGTTGCCGAAACAGACGATTATGTGGCCATCTCCTCTGAGTTCCGTTCACTGGCCCACCTGCCTGGTGTTGCGACAGCCCGTGTTTTTGAACCTGTACCTGAACAAATCTACTCATGGACCGTGTGAAGCAAATGGACCTGGCAAAGCTGAGTGTCCGTGAGGTCAATCAGTTCTTGCATCATGATCTGTCGAACGATGACTTCGAGCGAATCGAGATCCTGAATCCCGACGGACTGCACAATATCGCGGCTGGACTCGACCACACAGTCGACATCATGATTCTGGGGCACGCCGGCTATTTTGTCGCGGGGATGAACAAACTGGCCCATGTCACCGTCCAGGGAAATGTCGGCTGGAGTGTGGCCGAGAACATTATGTCCGGCAGTGTTCGGGTCAGGGGGCATGCATCCGCGTGTGCCGGCTCGTCGGGACACGGAGGTCTGGTTGTCATTGAAGGCCACGCTTCGTCTCGTTGTGGGATCTCGATGAAAGGTTGTGACATCGTGGTCGGCGGCGACGTTGGCCATTTTTCCGCATTCATGGGCCAGGCAGGGACTCTGGTCGTGTGCGGTGACGCCGGACCGAATCTCGGCGATTCGCTGTACGAGGCGACGATCTACGTGCGGGGGAAGATCCACAGCCTCGGAGCCGATGCAAAGGAGGAACCGATGCAGCCGGCGGATTACGAACAGGTCGCCCATCTGCTCACCGACGCTGCGATTGAGTGTGATGCGCGGGAATTCAAACGTATCGCATCCGCACGCCGCCTGTATCACTGGAACGCCGACGCGCGTCAGGAGTATTAGAATGACCCGCCCGATTCAACGCGAAGAAAGCGCAGCGTTCGATCGTCACACGATCAACTACATTCGCGAGGCGTCCGAGCATGGGCTGTACGACATCCGCGGAATGGGTGCCAAACGCAGCGTGTCCTCATTCGACGATCTGGTGTTCCTCAGCGCCTCGGCATCGCGTTATCCGCTTGAAGGTTACCGGGAGCGCTGCATCTCAAAGACGGTCCTGGGGACTCGCCGTGCAAAGAATCCGGTCGAGCTGGAAACACCAGTGACGATCGCGGGGATGAGTTTCGGCGCTTTATCCGCCAATGTCAAAGAGGCCATCGGCCGTGCGGCCACTCGTGCTGGAACGTCGACTACTACCGGTGACGGTGGTATGACGCCCGAGGAACGCCTTTCATCAAAGACACTTGTCTATCAGTGTCTGCCGTCGCGTTACGGGTTCAACCCTGATGATCTTCGGAAAGCAGACGCCGTAGAGATGGTGCTGGGACAGGGTGCCAAGCCTGGTGGCGGCGGTATGCTGCTGGGGCAAAAGGTTAGTGAACGCGTTGCCGGGATGCGAACGCTGCCGGTGGGAATCGACCAGCGATCGGCTTGTCGCCATCCGGACTGGACGGGCCCCGATGATCTGAAGATCAAAATTGAAGAGCTGCGTGAGATTACCGAATGGCGTATTCCTGTTTACGTTAAGATGGGTGCGACCCGGGTGCGTGACGATGTCAAGCTGGCAGTCAAATCAGGAGCCGACGTTGTTGTAATTGACGGCATGCAGGGTGGCACGGCGGCGACTCAGCAGGTCTTCATCGAACATACGGGCATCCCGACGCTGGCCGCGCTGCCGCTGGCTGTTGCAGCACTTGATGAGATGAACGTCGCAGGTGACGTGCAGTTAATCATCTCGGGTGGAATTCGCACGGGTGCGGATGTCGCCAAAGCATTGGCACTGGGTGCCGACGCTGTGGCGATTGGACAGGGAGTACTGGTCGCACTTGGCTGTAATCACAACTGCTGGATTCAGGACGGGCAGGAGATTGATGCGTCCGATGATTACACCAGACTGGGAACTGCCGCCGGCTATTGCCATCACTGTCACACGGGTCAATGCCCTGTCGGCATTACGACACAGGATGCCGAGCTGGAACAGCGACTAACACCTGAACTTGGTGCCAGGCGAGTATTCAATTATCTGCAGGTTCTGAACATGGAATTGACAACCCTCGCGCGAGCCTGTGGAAAGTCAAACGTGCACCACCTGGAACCGGAAGATCTGGTGGCGCTCACGGTGGAAGCAGCCGCCATGGCAAAAGTGCCACTCGCCGGCACGAACTGGATTCCGGGGCAGGAACTGTAGGCATCACACATTGTGTCGTGAGCGGCGCAGTGGAGAAGAAAATTGCGTATTGATCGTGGCCCGAATCTCAGGTAGTGATTCTGGCGGGTTTAAAGCGTGAATTGGAGTATGCAATCCATGGACAACGAACTCACTGCGCTGACCGTCATCTTCACTGAGTTTTACTACTGGGTGACGGTGGTAATGATGTTTCTGATTCATGTCGGATTTTGCCTCTACGAAGTCGGTGTTTCGCGTGAGAAGAACAAACTCAACACGCTCATGAAAAACGCGATGTTGATTCCCACGATCACATTCTCATTTTTCTTTTTCGGCTGGTGGTTGTACTTCGCTGTTCCAAACGGACCTGGAATTACCGGCGGACTGAAAAGCGCACCGTGGTCCGAGCCATGGAATGAATTGATGGGACCGCATTTGGGCGGCAAGCCTGCCAACACGCGTCTGACGTCCGCAGATACCGCCGTCTGGTCACGACTGAATGGAGTGTTCTGGGCAGCGTTCCTGCTGTTTTCCTGGACGGCAGGTTCGATTCTGTCCGGCGCCGTTATTGAACGGATTCGCTCCGCGGCATTCTGGCTGCTGGCCATTCTCGTCGGCAGCATCACATGGGTGATTGCTGCGGCATGGGGCTGGTCAGACTCGGGATGGATGGTGGAGAAACTCGGTTACCACGACGCGTATGCGTCCGGTGTGATTCATGCCCTCGCCGGCGGTTCCGCACTTGCCATTCTGATTCACCTGGGGCCACGGATCGGTCGTTTTCGAGACGACGGTACACCGCGGGTGCTGCCGGCGCACAATACGTGGATGATCGTCATCGGTATGTTTCTGATTTACACCGGTTTCTGGGGCTTCTACGCTGCCTGCAATGTTCCGATCATTGACATCGTTCCGGGTGACACACACACATTCTTCTCGGCCACCACGATCTATCTCACTCCTACGACATTGAGTGCAATCACGGTCAATTTCCTGATGGCGCTGACCGGCGGTCTGCTCGTCGGGTACATGGTTTCCAGAGGGGATCCATTCTGGACTTTCCAGGGCGGCTTGGGTGGCATCATCACCGCGTCGGCAGGCAACGACCTTTATCATCCGTTTCAGGCGTTCTTTATTGCGGTCGCCGGAGTTTGGTGTGGTTATAAACTGCACTACTGGGTTGAGAGAAAGTTCAGAATCGATGATGCGGTCGGAGCCGTTGCCATCCACGGCTATTGCGGGACGATCGGAATCATCGTCACTGGGTTTGTGCTTTGGGGATACCCCAGTTCACCAAACGCCGAATATGCGACGATCACTCCCTGGGGACAGTTGGCCGGAGCCGTGATCATCTTCTTTGTACTGGGATTCGCGCCGTGTTACCTTGCTGCATGGGCTTTGAAAAAGGCACGTATGCTGCGAATCCCGTGGGAAGTCGAATTTGTGGGACTGGACCACGACATGCTGATGGAAGAGACGGCGAGCAGGAATGAATACATTGCTGCCGAACGTGAGCATCTGCGGACTTGGCAAACCAAAGAAAGGGATTAAGCCATGGCATCGACCGGACCGATTGAAAGCTGGAACATCAATCCGACAGAAGTGGGACCGATCTATCCGTTCACCGGCTGGACGGTGCTGATGTTCGTCGCCTGCGCTGTGTTTTGTGTGACGTTCATGGTGTGGAAATTTTTTTCTGAAAACTCCAGCTACGCTGCAAGGGCCGCACAGTTGCGGGACTCCGACGAAATGGCGAACAGCCTGTCAGCCGACAACAATCATCTGCAATAGAAGTGCACTCAATGGTCGATCGAGAACAGATACGCGAACAGATGCGCAAAGATGCCGTTGAGTTTATTCTCGCGCAGTTTGTCGACATTCACGGTTCTGCAAAAGTAAAAATGGTACCGGCATCGAGTCTGGATGATGTCATCGACGACGGTGCCGGTTTCGCCGGCGCCGCTGTCTGGGGCGCTGGCCAGGGGCCGCACTCGCACGATATGATGGCCCGCATTGATCTGGAAAGCTACACACCCCTGCCATGGATGCCCAACACGGCGCGATTCGCGGCCGACCTGTTTGTCGATGAACAGGCGTACCCATTCTGTCCGCGCACCAATCTGAAGCGTGTGCTGGACGGCGTCAGGGACAAGGGTTATATCTTCAACGTCGGGATGGAGCCTGAACATTTTCTGGTGACCAAAAACGATGATGGCTCGATCTCACCATGGAATCCGGACGAGGTCGATGTACTGGCTAAGCCGTGCTACGACTTTCGCTCGATGGCTCCCGCGATGGGATATCTGCAGGAGCTGACAAACTCGCTGAACCAGCTGGGCTGGGGTGTTTATCAGACCGATCACGAAGACGCCAACGGCCAGTTCGAGGTCAATTTCGATTATCGGGATGCACTTACGACAGCCGATCGGATCACGTTTTTCAAAATGGCAACTTCGCAGCTGGCAAAAAAATATGGTGCAGTTGCCACGCACATGCCTAAACCGTTTCGTGACCGTACCGGCAGCGGACTGCACGTTCATTTTCATCTGGCGGATGTCGAAAGTGGTCGATGTGTGTTTGAAAGTGACTCGGACAGCCGTGGCCTGGGCTGTTCGGAGATGGGCTATCACTTTGTCGGCGGGGTGCTGCTGCACGCACGAGCGTTGTGCGCTGTGACCAGTCCGACAGTGAACTGCTACAAACGACTCCAACTGGGTGCGGGTCTGCGGTCAACAAACAGTGGTTATACGTGGACGCCGGCATTTGTTACCTATGGTGACAACAACCGTACTCAAATGATCCGCACGGTCGGTCCCGGACATTTCGAGGACCGTACCGTCTCCAGCGGCTGCAATCCCTACCTGGCTCTGGCCGCTTACGTCACCGCCGGTCTGGACGGTATCGATAATAAGATCGATCCGGGGGATCCCAACCTGGGCAACATGTACGAGCGACCATTGACTGAGGTGCTGGAATCGGGCACCCGTATTCTGCCGCAGTCACTGACCGAAGCGATCGCGGAACTTCGAGGCGACGATGTGATAAGGGGCGCACTGGGCGTGATTGCTGACGAGTTCATTGAGCTGAAGACGAAAGAATGGGAAACGTACGACTCACAGGTCAGCCGGTGGGAAATTGATGAGTATTTGACCTGTTTCTAGAATGCGGTTCCCAGGCCACTGTTGAACATTTTCTGAACCGTTTGTGTTTTGCGTACCGGATTTCTGGTGATCGGGTCGGGTATGTTGTCGACCGCGTATTTCATGTTGAATGGGACTCGTTCCGTTGATTTCCAGCGAGTCAAGGTGCAAACGGAACACGTTTCGTCCTGCGAGAGAATACGCACCCGGGCCGTGATAACTCGGAAAGTTCTCCAGCAGTAGTTCATCGACCGGCTCCGCACGCAGTTCTCGACACCGCTGAGTCATGTCAAGTTGTCAATCTCAATCCTACCAGCGTATCACACAAATGATCGTGGATCAGGCGTGTGTCATCCTGGACGGGGCGTCGGCACGGAATTGCAGCGCGCCGGCATCAAGAAGCATCCGCTCAGCGATAAAGAACTCTGGGGCACCGGAGCGCTCTGTCACTCGCCGAACATTGTACTGGAGGTGCACCGGCGCTACGTGGAATCTCAATGCGACATCATCACCACCAATACGTGGGCCGTCCTCCGCTCAGCGGAAATCGAGTCCCGGACCAGTAGAGGCGGGACACCGCGGCATTGGATGGACACTGCCCGACTGGGGATCCAAATTGCGCGGCAGGCCGTGGAGCAGGCGGGTAAAAAAGACCACTGTGCCGTGGCGTTCAGTATCAACGGCGACATCAACAGCCCTCAGCGACTGGGAACCGTTGAACTGCTTACGCGTGTGTTTGAAGAAGATCCCCCTGACCTGATCCTCATGGAAATACTGTCGCTGCTGCATGAAAACATGAACGGGGCGATTCAGACGATGCTGGACACCGGCTTGCCCGTTTGGTTGAGCTTCCGCCGGTGCCGGCACGGTGTCTGTGGCGTGTACGGTCAACACTGGGGGGGCGGGCCATCGGCCAGTTCGAGCAGATGGGGGTTTCCGCACTCCTGATCAACTGCCTGCCGGCAGATCACGTTTCTGGCACGATTCCCTGGCTGCGCGGCTTCACGAACATGCCGCTCGGTGCGTACCCGAATTTGGGTCGCTATCTCGATCCCGGATGGAAGTTTGACGAAGACACCGCGCCCGATCAATATGCCGAGCTGGCCAGAGGATGGCGAGACGAAGGTGCTCAGATTGTCGGGGGATGTTGCGGGGTTACCCCCGAGCACATGGCCGCGGTCAGCGAATCCATGGCCGGCACCAAACCGGGACAACGCGCCGTCTCAGTTGGACACGAATTGGGATCGCCGCCATCGCCCTCGCTGGCCGTTCCTCCCATGCCCTGGCTGGACGATCATGGGCGGGACCTCCACCCGCTTGCCTTGCCGGACATGCGAGTCGATCCAGGCGTGTTCGAGCCGACAGAGGGAAGTTTTCTCATCTGGAAACATCTTTTATCGCAGCGGGGCAGGTGAGGACAGGCGTTGTTTGGACGTTGGCTGCGGCTGCGGCATCCTGACCGTCCAATTGGCGAAAAACGGGGCCCGGCACGTTCACGCCATTGACATTCAGCAGGAGGCCGCGGCCAACACAATGGCCAATGCATTTCGTAATGGAGTATCGGAACAAGTCGTCGCGGAAGCCGAAGACCTGTACACGTTCTCTTCCGGCCAGACATATGATCTGATCGTGTCCAGCCTTTATTCAGATACCTGTCGACCCGTATGGCGAAATCACCGGACATCGCCCGGTTGATTTCTGGGGACGCAACCTCCTGGACCACCTGATTTCTATTTTGCCCGACCTGCTTGCCCCGGGCGGAGTGCCCTACCTGATGCAGCTGTCCATTCTCAGCCAGACTCGAACCTCAGAGTTGCTGGACCAGTCCGGCTTGGTTGGCAAAGTCATCGATTTCGACACGTTCGGATTCAGTCCCGTCTTCATGGAGAATGTCGAACAGATCCGGCAAGTGGAACAGCTATCGGACGCCTATCACTTGACGATCGAAAAAACAGAGGTCATGGTGGCCTACCTGCTTGAAACCACTCACAGGGGTCACGCACCCGCCTGAGAATCATGCCCTACCGCCTGCTGAAGTTTGCCCTGAGACGGAAACATCCTGAACCACGGATGTTCCGCGCGCCGTCGAAGCTCAAAGACGGGTATGACGCAGTGATTATTGGTGGTGGAGGTCATGGTCTCGCTGCAGCTTACTATCTGGCTAAAGATCACGGTATCACTAACGTGGCCGTACTGGAAAAGGGTTACATTGGCGGTGGTGGTACGGGACGGAATACGGCGATTATTCGTTCGAATTATCTCACACAGGAAGGTGTCCGGTTCTATCAGGCCAGTGTCGAACTGTTTCAGGACTTGTCACGTGAACTGAATCTGAATCTGTTTTACTCCGAACGCGGTCATTTTACGCTGGCTCATTCGCCGGCTTCTTTGCGTATCCAGCGCTGGCGCGCTGAAGTGAATAAACACCTAGGTATTGACAGCGAGGTGGTCGGGCCCAAATTCATCAGTCGAGAGATTCCGGAGATCGACCTCACCTGTGGTGGACAGCAGGCACCGGTCCATGGAGCGTTGTACCATCCACCCGGTGCGATCGCCCGACACGACGCAGTCGCATGGGGCTATGCGCGAGGTGCCGACAGGCGAGGCGTTGAGATTCATCAGCAGACCGGGGTTACGGATATCGAAGTGCGCGATGGCCAGGTGGAAGGTGTGCATACGGACAAAGGGTTCATCAAAACCCGGAAAGTACTTTCGGCGGTTGCTGGCTGGACGACGAATATCACCAGGATGGTGGGACTAAGAACACCGCTGGTCATTCACCCGCTGCAGGCCATGGTTACCGAGCCTCTCAAACCCTGGCTCGACAAAATCGTCGTTTCGGCCAGTTTGCATCTTTATTTGAGTCAGTCCAGCCGTGGGGAACTGGTCGCAGGCGCATCACTGGATCCATATGAGTTGATATCCATGAGGTCGACACTCGATTTCGCCGAAGGAATGTGCACTGGGCTGCTCGACCTGTTTCCGTGTCTGTCGGACATCAGAGTGATGCGTCAGTGGGGCGGATTGTGTGACATGACACCTGACTTTTCACCAATCATGGGTACGACGCCCATCAGCGGGTTTTACCTTGATGCTGGCTGGGGCACCTGGGGTTTCAAGGCCACGCCGATCAGCGGCAGGTCGATGGCCTGGACTCTCACCAACGATCATGACCATGACCTGATCACAGCATTCAACCTGTCACGATTCAGCCGATTTGATCTAGTCGGAGAGAAAGGAGCGGCTTCGGTCGGTCACTAGCACTCATGAAAATCATCAACTGTCCGATTAACGGACCATGCCCGGTGCAGGAGTTTCATTTCGGCGGTGAAGTTCGAGCGATGCCGGATCCGTCGACAGTGACTGACGAGCAGTGGGGAGACTATGTGTTCAATCGCAGCGGTGAGCCGGGTGTGAGGCAGGAGTGGTGGTACCACATACCCAGTGGGACCTGGTTCATTGCTGAACGGAATAATTGTACAGATGAAGTACTAAGAACGTATCTGTACGAACCGGATCAGGCCGATGGATAGACGTTTGCCACCACAGGAAGGCGAATGGATCAATCGCAGTGAGCCGGTTGAGTTTCGTTTCGAAGGCAGAACGTACGGTGGCTTCGCGGGAGACGTTCTTTCCAGCGCGATGTGGGCCAACGATGTGCGTCTGCTTGGTCGCAGCTTCAAGTATCACCGGCCACGGGGAGTGTACAGCATGGCCGGTCACGACGCGAACGTGATCGTCGAAGATGCTCAACGCACGAACATGCGGGGTGATCTGCTGCCGATTTCTGACGGACTTGACGTGCGAGCCGTCAACACCGTTGGTTCACTGGAAAATGATTGGTTGCGCTTCACTGAGTGGTTCAGCAAAATGCTGCCGGTCGGATTTTACTACAAGGCTTTTCACACACCGCGGCGATTGTTTCCGTTTTACGAAAGGCAGATGCGGAACGTCGCCGGACTGGGCAGGATCAATCCGGCCAGCAGACCACAGCCGTCGCCGAAGGAATATGCGTTTTGCGATCTGCTGGTGGTCGGTTCGGGGCCTTCGGGTCTGGCGGCTGCCATTGCTGCCGGGGAGCAGGGTCTCCAGGTGTTGCTTGTGGAAGAGCAGCCCAGACCCGGGGGGAGTCTGGCGTGGCAGAGGTATAGTCGAATTCATGACAATTCGGGAGACCTCGGTACAGGTCCTCCGAATCCTGATGAGTCGCGCTGCCTGCACCGGCTGCTGAAGCAGGTCGAAGCGCTGGATAACGTTGAGCTGCGTTGCGGTACGCAGGCAGCAGGCTGGTATGCGGATCACTGGATTGCACTGCTTGACCAGCGTCGGCTCACGAAACTTCGAGCAAAATCACTCGTGGTGGCGACAGGATGTTTCGAACAACCGGCCGTGTTTCAGAACAACGATCTGCCCGGTGTGATGCTCGGATCTGCTGCGCAACGCTTGATTTTTCTCTATTCGATAAGACCGTTGGACCGCGCTGTTGTTCTGGCTGCCAACAGTGACGGTTATCGTGTGGCACTGGATCTGGATAATTCCGGTGTCGACGTGGCCGCAATCGTCGATCCACGGCCCGAGGGAGAACCCTCAGATCTCGCGCGTGAAGTCGCAGACGCGCAACTCGTCATCCACCGCGGACACTTCATTCGTGAAGCCATTCCGACCACCGGAAAGAAACGGATTTGCGGGGCCGTGATCTCCGCAGTTGATGACAATTCTCAGTGGAAAATCGCATGTGACGGAATTGTGCAAAATGTCGGTTGGACACCGAACGCGGCCTTGCTTTACCAGTCCGGCGGACGAATGAGGTATCAGGAAACAGTTGAACAGTTCGTGCCCGAGGAGTTACCGGACGGTGTGTTCGCTGCGGGCAGAAGCAACGGCGTGTTCGACCTGCAGGCACGGATCGCGGACGGACGCCGTGCGGGGCTGACGGCAGCAGCCCATCTCGGCCAATTTGACGAAGTGATTCCGGATGTGCTGGTCAACAGCAGTGCATCACATTCACATCCGTATCCAATCATCACCGACCCGCGAAAGAAGAATTTCGTTGATCTTGACGAAGACATTCACCTGGCGGATTTTGTAAATGCGCACCAGGAAGGCTATGACAACATCGAATTAATGAAGCGTTTCACCACTGTGGGGATGGGACCGAGTCAGGGCAAACTGTCAAACATGAATGCCGTGCGTATCCTTGCCAGACTGAACGGGACATCGATCAACGAAACGGGCAGCACAACGTCACGACCTTTTCACCAGCCTGTACCAATTGGTCACCTGGCTGGCCGCCGTTTTCATCCGCTGCGACGGACACCTGTGCATGACTGGCATGTCAACGCCGGTGCAGAAATGACTCACGCCGGTGCGTGGCTCAGACCGGAGTATTACCGGGCTGACAGTCACAGCCGGGACGACTGCATTCTTAAAGAAGCAATGAACGTTCGTAAGAATGTCGGACTGATTGATGTGGGGACGCTCGGCAAGCTGTACATCCAGGGGCCTGATGCTGTGCGATTCCTGGAACATATCTACACGGGAAGGTTTGCGAAACAAAAACCGGGTCGTCTGCGTTACGGAATCGCCTGTGACGAGGCTGGAGTGATTATTGAAGACGGTGTTGTCGCCCGACTGACTGACGACCGATTTTACGTGACTGCTACCAGCAGTGGTGTTGCAGCGTTTTATCGTGAAATGCAGCGATGGGCGTTGATTTTCGGGATGGATGTTACTCTGGTGAACGCTACAGGCCAGTTGACAGCGATGAATCTTGCCGGACCCAGATCACGAGCCGTGCTTGAGGAGTTGACCGGCATCGATCTTGCACCGGATGCGTTTCCGTATCTTGCTGTCCGTAAAGCCACTGTGGCAAGCGTGCCGGTAACATTAATGCGCGTCGGTTTCGTCGGCGAACTGGGTTACGAGATTCATGTGCCTGCGGCCTGCGGTCACGACGTCTGGACATCACTCATGCGATCAGGCCAGTCACACAGGATTCGCCCCTTTGGCGTCGAAGCGCAACGGCTGCTGCGACTCGAGAAAGGGCATCTGATTGTAGGCCATGATACGGATGCTCTGACGAATCCGTTCGAGGCGGACGTTGCATGGGCCATTGGAAAGAATAAGACATTCTTTATTGGTTCGCGCAGTCTCGAGATCGCTCGAGGAAAGCCGCTCACACGCCGCCTTGTGGGACTTGTTTTTACAGCCGGCGAGGCTGGTCGACTGCCGGAAGAATGCAATCTGATAATAAATGATGGTGAGATTATGGGGCGGATCACCAGCATCGGCAGACGCTCGACACTCGGCCACCCGATCGCGATGGCATTTGTTCAGCCTGAACTGGCGGTTCACGGAACGCAACTGAAAATCCGCGTTGGCGACGGCAGCCTTGTTGAAGCTCAGGTTGCAGCCATGCCGTTTTACGATCCGGAAAACGCCAGGCAAATTTAAATGTTCCTCAGGTCAGTATCTCGTGAATCACTCTGGCGTCGGTCACTGCCGAATCGGTGAGAGTCTCGTCCCGTCCCAAATGCTGATAGCTCAACTCGTCATGATCAAGCCCCATTTGGTGGAGAAGAGTGGCATGGAGGTCGGAAACACTGACCGGATTCTCTGCCACTTTGTAGCCCAGTGAGTCAGTGGCACCGTGGATAAAACCCGGCTTGAAGCCACCACCGGCAATCAGGCATGAAGCGGCATTGCGGTTGTGGTCACGGCCCTTGCTGCCCTGCGAGATCGGGAGCCGGCCAAATTCACCTGCCCATACCACGATCGTTTCGTCCAGCAGTCCGCGGTTCTTCAAATCTTGGACCAGACCGGCAGTTGGCAGGTCAATGGCCCCGGCCATAGGTAACGCGTCGTCGAAATTCTGATGGCTGTCCCAGGTGTGTTGCTTCTGTGGGAACACTGAGACGAAACGCACTCCGGCTTCCACTAGTTTGCGAGCCAGGAGACAGCGAAGTCCGTAGGGCCGGGTTTCCGGTTGTTCCAGCCCATACATCTTCTGGATATATACCGGCTCGTCCGACGTTGTGGAGATTTTCAACGCGTCGACCTGCATACGTGCTGCCAGCTCGTAATTTACCATGCGCGTCTCCAAACGTGCATCATCCCGATAGTTCTTCTGATGCAGGCGGTTCAAGGTCGCCAAATATCTGAGGTTGTTGCGTTGAATACCAGGCAGCTGTTCCTTCGCCGAGTGAAGGTTCAGGATTGGCGTTCCCTCAGCATTGAATTCCGTTCCGTGGTACAGCGGCGGCAGCCAGCCTGAGGCCCACATGTAAGGACCCGGATTGTAACCGGCGGGATCACGCAGAACGACGAAGGAGGGCAGTCCCTCATTTTCAGTCCCCAGACCATAGCTGATCCATGACCCGAGACTTGGACGCCCCTGGAAAATATTTCCGGTTGATAGAATCATCCAGCCTTCCAGATGATTATTGTGATACGTGTGCATAGAACGTATCAGGCACAGATCGTCTGCCATTCCTGCGATGTGCGGCAGCGCTTCAGAAATCTGCATACCGCACTGGCCGTGTCTGTGAAACTTCATCCAGCTGCCAAGGATGCGGTTTGCTTCACATCCGGGCGAGGAAACCTCGACGTGAATCTCGTGTCGCCGGCCGTCCAACCTGTTCAGATCGGGTTTGGGATCCAGCACATCCATCTGGCTCACCCCCCCCGTCTGCATGAGAAAAATGATTGATTTGGCGCGTGGTTCCAGCTGCGGTTTCCTGGGGCGAATGCTGGGAATAGTATCCTGACTCGCCCCATTTGCTGAAGCGGAAAACGCGTCGATAAATTTCAGTGCCAGCGCACCGAAACCGAGCCCCGAGTATTGGAGCAGTTGCCGGCGAATATATGTAGAGTGCTCGGAACTGTGATCAGGCACGCTGTTCATCTCCCTGTGGTCCTGGATCTGCATGGTCCCGACGAATTTCTGATCTGGTGACTGGCCGTACAAGTCGCGCCGTACAAGCCTGTGGATATGTCAAAAGTCATCCACGCTGGCGCTTCAAGCTTGCAGTTCATCGAAAGTCGCACTGTACACCTGCCTGTCGGGAGTGTTGCTGTCTTAGCACATCTACTTTGTGATAAATGGAACTTGCGCACTGGTTCAGGTCGTCAGACTCAAAAGCAGAATGTCCAGTTCCTGCGAACCAGGATTAAAGCGAACTGTCGCTTTCCTCAGTGAATGAACTGTTGGCAGAGTGAAATATACCGATGGTATACTTCTGGCCAACGCCCAGACTTGTCAGTTGGGCGATCGTAACCGCATCAACATCTTCGATATCTAAAAACAGCGACAATCGACAGCGCCCATTATACGCCGGAATCGATCCACACGCCAGAACACTGTCTGTGTGTGCGCCTGCCGCGACAGGCAACATGCACTTGAATTGCGAATTCAAGTGTCGCACAGAACTGCTGCACACGGCGCTGCTGCCAAAATCGGGACAATCTCGCCGTCGCCTGTGAGACTACCTTCTGCTGGTACAGGCCGGCCGACCTCTGCCACGAACGAGTCATCCCGTTCGTACTCGGACGCACTTTGTTTATGGAAGCCATCCACCGCGGAAATACGAAGAATTATCGCATTGACGCTGAGAAATTCCGCAATGCTCACCTGCACCGCCGAGTCATCCCGCAGTGCGGCCTCGTCACTGAATAATCATCACGTCGCTTTCGTCTGCATCGTTCAATGTCAGTTGGAGGTCGTACCTGAAACTGCTGCCTGGAGCACTGGCCCTTGATAACTTTGTTAACCCGATGCGGATGTGGTTCTCACTGATTGCATCTGTGTGTGATATCGGCTGCTTCGATCAATGTCTCTGTGAATGGTTACACCGGTTGATTCAGTTCCGCATGCGCTTCACTATTCTGATCATCCGGCCTGCACTAAAATGATTGCAGTGCCAATCACGCGGCACTGACTTGCCGATAGTTCAATCCCGAGTTAATGATGGTTCGCACACACAAATACTCGATGGCCGAACTGAGCAGGCTCTACAATCGATTGCCACGGTTTCCACTGGCTCACCTGCCCACACCTCTCGAATACCTGCCCCGGTTTTCACAGGAATTGGGCGGTCCGCGGATCTGGATCAAACGTGATGACTGTACCGGCCTGGCCTTGGGCGGCAACAAGACACGACACAACGAGCTTCTGATTGCAGATGCCCTGCGGAAGGGCGCGGACACGATTGTCTGGGGTGCCGGAATCCAGAGTAACAATTGTCGGCAAACCGCTGCCGCCTGCGCAAAAGCTGGCCTGGACTGCCATCTTGTACTCGGTCGTGGTGCGCCAGCGAAGGGTCCCGACCCGATACAGGGAAACCTGCTGCTTGACCACCTCGTGGGTGCCAGCATCGAAATCGTCGACGATGCGGAAGGTCCGGAAGTGGACGAGAAGATTGCACAGGCGGCTGAACGACTTCGAAATACTGGGCGCAACGTGTACGAACGGAATCCAAAGTACGTCAAGCCGCTTGCGGCTCTCAGTTATGTGGCGTGCTTCATCGAAATACTCGAACAGGCAGATGCGGCGGGCTTCACGCCGGACGCTCTGTACGTATGCTCGGCCGGTTCGACGGGTGCCGGCCTCTCGCTGGCATCTGTCGCACTCGGACTCGACACGCCCATACAACACGTGACTCCGATTGTCTGGCCATGGGACACCCGGGCAGCCATGACACAGATTGCGAATGATGCTGCCGAGCGGCTGGGTATCATTACACGACTGGAATCAGACGACATTCATGTGACAGAAGACTACGTGGGGCCGGGCTATGGTATATTGACACAAGCTTGTCTGGAAGCGATTAGTTTGCTGGCCCGTACAGAAGGTGTTCTGCTGGATCCCTCATACAGCGGAAAGAGCATGGCCGGCCTGATCGACCACATTCGCCATGGACCATTGCAGAGCGATCAGGACGTGGTATTTGTTCATACCGGCGGCACACCCGCATTGTTCGCTTACAACCAGCAGCTTGCGGGCGAGATTGATCGTCCGAGTTTTTGAAATCGCTCAGTCTGACACAAGGCTGCAAAATGGAGAATCAACGGATATGATGCGCCGATCCCGAATCACGACCGATGTCGATTTTGATCGTGACGGAAACCAGCAGGGTTTTCTGAAACTTCCACATTCGATTCACCGTTCGGCCTACGGCTGGATCGCCATCCCGATAATTGTGATCAGGAACGGTCCAGGACCAACCGTCCTGCTGACAGCGGGGAACCACGGCGATGAATACGAAGGTCAGCTCGCTCTGATCAAACTGTGTCGTGAAGTCACACAGGAAGCTGTACGCGGACGACTCATTATTCTGCCGGCTGCAAATTATCCGGCAGTGATCGGCGGGTTGCGGACCTCACCGATTGACGATCTGAACCTCAACCGCTCGTTCCCCGGTGATCCGGATGGGCGCCCAACAGCGGCAATCGCACACTACATTGAAAGCGAATTGCTTTCGATCGCGGACTTCGCCATTGACCTGCATTCCGGCGGCAGTTCTCTTATGTACCTTCCCAGCTCACTCACAGCAGTGGTGCAGGATGACCAGCGTGCGACCCGGCAGCTTGATATGCTTCGAGCGTTTGCTGCACCGGTGGGATATATCGCCTTTCCGGGGGGGGAGGATCGCACCATGCTTGCCGCTGCAAATCGTGCCGGGGTTCCGGCCATCGGTACCGAGTTGGGCGGATCAGGAACGGCTTCTGTCCAGTCTGTGGCGATCGCTGAACGAGGAGTCCGTCGAGTGTTGAACCACGTTGGCAGCCTGCCTGGCGTTGATGTCAGTGAAGAACTGCCACCGACCCGAATCATGGAAGTTCGCGGTAGTGATTACTATGTCTACAGTCCTGATTACGGCATGTGGGAGCCGCTGGTCGATCTTGGTGATGACGTGCACGCCGGTCAGTCAGCTGCGGCGGTGTATTGTCCCCGAACGCCGTGGCGCGAACCTGTGCTGGCGCACTTCACCGAATCAGGTACGGTTATTTGCCGACGTGTACCGGGCCTTGTTGAACGCGGCGATTGTTTATTTCACCTGGCCACTGATCGCAGTTCATGAACGATGACTCCGGACCACGCGAATGGCTGGTGCCGCTGATTTGCCTGTCACTCACGCACACACTCGTGGATACGTGTGCACTATCCATATCACCCCTCTGGAAACGGCTGGACGATACGTTCTCACTTGGGCAAGCGGGCATCGTTATGCTCTTCATTGCCCAGTCCATGCCGACTTCGTTCAGCCAGATGGTCTTCGGCTACATTCGTGATCGAAAGCCAACGCCGATGTTGCTGTGGACTGGTCCGCTGGTTGCAATATTGCTGACGACAATCGGATTGGTTAACCAGACATATGTGCTGTTTGGTTTGTTGATTGCCGGTGGAATTGGTGTTGGAGCATTTCATCCTGAGGCGGCCGTCACGGCGGCGAAATTGATTCCTGGACAGCGGGCCCGCGGTTTATCCACGTTTATGTTCGGCGGGTCGCTGGGGCTGGCATTGGGACCGATCCTGAGTGGAATCGTCACGGATCAGTGGGGGCTTCGCGGACTGGCAGTTTTCGCCATCCCGGTCTTCGCCTGTGTGTTCGTGTTGCGAAGGATCGGCCGACTTCATCAGATCAGTCGGGATACGCACGTCGAACCTCTGGCGGCGCAGTGCCCTCCCGCTTTCAGTGAGATAATGTCGGGGCGCTGCACGTTTGCGATCGCTTTGCTTTTGATTTGTTCGTTGCGACTGGTCCCCAACATGGCAATGGACAAAATTCTGGATTACACGCTGAGTGCAGATGATTGGGGCTTCAGTCGGACACAGGTTGGATTGGTGCAGTCACTGTTTCTGAGTGCGGCGAGTATTGGGATGGGTGTGATGGCCGTCTGGTTTCGTCCTGGCTGGGAAAAGCCGTTTATGGTGGCCTGCCCGTTATGCGGAATCCCTTTCCTGTGCCTGATGGGATGGAATGATTGCCCACGCTGGCTGTTCATCGGATCGCTCATTCCGATGGGTGTAGTGCTCTGGGGAACATCACCAGCCGTGGTCTCGTACGCTCAGCAACACTTTCCCAGAGGAGCGGGAACAGCGTCCGCAATCACGATGGGGATGTCCTGGGGCGTCGCCGGTTTGATTCAGGCTCCAATCACGTCTTATTTTTTGAAGACGGAACGGGCGACGCTTGCCCTCTGGGCATTCATTCCGTTTCTGGTGCTGTCCGGACTGGGAGCCGCGTTGATGCCATCTGCACTGCCAACGTCAGATGATAAAGTCTGATGCATTGCCGCAGGTCAGTCATGACCGTCAATGCGCAGTTTTGGTATCAGCTGGCAGCAACAGCATCGGTGATTTCAACTACAGCACAATGATTCCTGTGCAGCAAAAAACAGAATGCATGATCACGACTGGAGAGAAACGGAAGGTCTTAAGTATCATGGCAATTCAGTGGGTAAAATGAGACGACAATGGCTTGCAGATCTGACAGCACCGTGAAAACACAGCCAGACAACCAACATTCTCATGAATCCTGCACATCAGATTCCGTGAACCGGACGTGAGGAAATATTTGCATGAAGGCGATACGACAAGACGTACCAATTCAAATGGGAGTTGCCTTGTGTCTGGCAGCAATCGGAGTCTCTGTTGGCGTCGAACTGCTTGAGGCTGCCGAGCCTGACTTGTCGGCTGCGAAACTGGTCGCCCATTGGCCGCTGGCTGAAGATGCACGTGACGTTATTGGCTCGCGACACGGCAAGCCGGCCAGTATCGAGTTTGGCCTCGGTGTGGATGGTTCAGAAAAGCCGGCCGCACTGTTCAACGGTCGGGACAGCATGATCGAAATCCCGGCTGACCAGGTCCTCAATCCGGGAACACAGGATTTCTCACTTACCCTTTGGGTGAAATGCGAAATACCAATGCGTAATACGCTGGGTGATTTGGTGAATCAATTTGACGGAGTCGCTCGTAGAGGCTTCAACCTGCATCTGGCAGGCAGCTCGCCCGCTTATAGTTCCATGTCAGATACCCGGCACGTGCACTTTGGGATTGACGATGCGTACCTCGGCGAATGGGAGGACTGTGGAAAGCCCTGGCCGTCGAATTCACTGGTACCGTGTCTGATTGTGTTCGATGGGAATTTGTACAGCTGTATCGCTGATGCCGACCGGCCGGAAGACAAAGCGCGTATATTTCGATACGCCGGTGGCAGGACGTGGATTGACTGCGGTCGGCTGGGAAACGATGCCAATCACCATTCAGTACAGGCGATGGTCGTTCACGAAGGGAAACTCTATGCCGGTACAGGCATCTACGATTGGGATCAGGCCATGGGGCAGTTGAAAGACAAACCGCCGGCCTCGCCGACGCGCGTGTTTGTTTATGAAGGAGGAACCGATTGGCGGGACCTGGGACAGGTCGGATACGGTTCACGAGTCCTGTGTATGGGCAGCTTCAACGGTGAACTTTTTGCCGGAATTGACGCAATCGGTGATGGTCATGCCTACAAATTCGATGGAGCACGGTGGATCGACTGCGGTTCACCGGATGGAAGAAACTTCGAGTGTTTCCTGCCGGTCGGTGGAAAGCTTTATGCCGCGACTCACGGCAACATTTATGAATACCAGGGTAACCAGTCCTGGCAGGAAATCGGCACCGAGCCACATGGGATCACCCAGATCCATTCCATGCAGGTGGCTGGCGGCAGAATTCATTTGGGGACGTGGCCCCAGGGCTACGCACTGCGTTATGACGGAGATAAACAGTGGATAAAGATTGGGCGTCTTGGCCTGCCCGAGGGCCAGCGAGAATGCAACGAAATCAATGATCTGACGGTCTATAACGGGAAGCTCTATGCGGGTGTGATCCCCAAAGCGGAGTTTTACCGCCAGGAGACAAACAAAGAGTGGACGTTACTTGGACGCCTGGCGAACCGACCGGATTGGGACGTGGATAACCTCGCGACCTGGGTGAGACTCACGTGTCTTACCACATTTCAGGGCAAGCTGTTTGGATGTACGGGGTCGTGCCAGGGAAGGGCGCTGGACGCACCCGTCGATGAATCAATGGGACGTGTCTCTGCGATTCAAGCCGGCCAGGTTGTCAGCTATGAACGCGATATCGGAGGGGAGTGGACGCACATTGCGGCCGTTCGCAGTGGTTGTGAACTTAAACTGTTCGTCAATGGAAAGCTGGTTGCGACCAGTCGTTTACACGACGGTTCACCGTTCAATCTGACGAATAACCGGCCTGTGCTGGTGGGGATCGGAGCACAGAATTTCTTTTCCGGTGCCATCGCCGACCTGCGGATGTATCACGGGGCGCTGGAAACAGCCGCTGTTCAGAGGATCATGGCCCTGCCCTGAATCCCGGGTCGATAACTCCAGTCCGGCACTGGCACTGCGGACTGTGTGAGCGAGATCCCAATGTCTCACGTCCGTCGTCGGTGATTGTTTCTCTTCCGGTATGAACGCGATGCAGTATTCGGAAGCCTGTACGATTGAGTGATTCTGGTCAGACCGATGATCTAAGGATAAGGGTCACGACATAAGCACGCCCACCGTGTATAACATGATTCCTGACAGCAGACATCAAATCCACGTGTCCGGCAACAGCGACGACTCCATGGTTAAGTCCAATTCGCTCATGATTCGCCACTTCGCAGCATCTGTGCTTGCATTTGGCTGTGTATCGTTCTCACTGGCTGACGACACCTCAGGCCAAAAAGCGGTTCCGCAAGACACCAGTGTCGAAGAGCTCGCCACGATCGTGCAAAAGTCTCTCGTGGTGATCGAAGGAACCGGGCGTTCCGGACGTCGCCGAGGTGAAGGATCCGGTTTTGCTATCGCCGACGACTTTATTGCCACAGCACGTCATGTGATCGGAGAAGGTCGGCGGGTGTCTATTGTGCTGCCCGATGGACGTAACGTTCCGGTTCTTCAGGTGTATTCCCAGATGGCTCATCTGGACATGGTGATTCTGAAGACTGAATCACATGGTCTTCCGTCACTCGTCTTAAGTGATGAGGACACTGTAGTGGGGAGTCCGATTGTAGCGCTGGGGCATCCTCATGGATTACGAAACAGTGTGGTGAGTGGAGTCGTCTCGGGTCGGCGCGAGATCGACGGCATTTCCATGATACAACTGGCTATGGCCATTGAGCCTGGCAATAGTGGCGGCCCGGTCGTGAATCATGACGGAGTGGTGGTTGGAATGGTCACGCTCAAATCAACGGCCACAGACAATATTGGATTTGCAATTCCAATTGCTCACCTGCACGGCCTCTTGGAAACTCCAAATCCCATTCCCATGGATCGCTGGGTGACGATTGGAGCATTGGACTCTGAACGCTGGGAAGCCATTGGAGGGGCCAACTGGAAGCAACGCGCCGGACGTATCATTGTTGATGGTTTCGGAAAGGGTTTCGGCGGTCGAACCCTGTGCCTGATGCCGGAAACACATGAACTGCTGATTGAGATTGAGGTGGATGTAAAACTCGGCGATGAAAGGGGCGCAGCTGGCCTGGTGATCAATTCAGATGGTGCAGACCGACATTATGGATTCTATCCAAGTTCAGGCAACATTCGTTTCACTCGCTTCAGCGGACCGAATGTGAACGACTGGACAGTTCTCTACAATCAACCGCATAGAATCTATCAGCCGAACGACTGGAACACTCTCAAGGCTCGTATCGAATCCGATTCGATTCAATGCTCCGTTAATGGAAAGGTGGTATTCACCACCAGTGACGGGATGCTCCCGGCTGGCAGGCTGGGATTCGCTGCTTTTCGAGGTACTCAGGCCACCTTTCGTAATCTGACGGTCGCGCGGAACATTCCATCCAGGCTTCCGTCGGAGGAACAACAACAGAAGATCATCGAACTGCTGAATCAGGTTGAGACTAGTCAGCCACTGCCTCGTCACCTGATCAGCGAGCTGAGTCCGCTTGGCAGCGGTGTCGGCATCGTGTTGAAGTCGAAGGCTGCAGAGCTGGAAGCCCGTGCTGTGGTCGTGCGGCAGCTGGCCGATGACGTCCACACGGCGCGAATTATGCAGGAACTCAGCGAAGTTCTGACACCAGCGGCGGCTCCGGAGGACAAGTCAGGGAAGCCCGACCTGTTGCGTGCCACACTGCTGCTGGCTCAACTGGACAACCAGGAAGTCCGAGCCGAAGACTACCTCGAAAGAGTTGATGGTATGGCGCAGGAAATCCGTTCTCAACTGACAGACGATGCCGATGAAATCCAGCGTCTGCGGGCGCTCGACCACTGGCTGTTCGAAGACAATGGATTCCGAGGCAGTCAGCAGCAGTACTATGTCCGTTCAAACAGCTATATGAACGAAGTCATTGATGATCGTGAAGGACTGCCAATTGCCTTAAGCGTCCTGTACATGGAACTCGGAAAACGCCTTGGGCTGAACCTGCTGGGCATCGGTCTGCCTGGGCATTTTATTGTCAGATTTGATCCGGCCGATGCACACAGAGAAGCTGAGTGGATCGACGTGTTCAATCGTGGGAAGCGGATGACTGAAGATGAGCTCGACCGACACGTTCGTGACCGCGGTTTGAAAATGCAGTCTCGTTTTCTGGAACCCCAGAATCCTCGGCAGATCGTCGAACGCATGTTGCGAAATTTGCTTGGTTTGGCGGAACGTGATCGCAATGATCGGCATGTGCTGCGTTATCTGGAACTGCTTGTCGGGATCTCGGCGGACAACCCTGAATTCCGAGCCAAGCGTCTGGAAATACGGGCCCGGACGGGCCATCACAGTGCTGCTCTGGAGGATGCCAACTGGCTTCTGGCAACACAGCCTGCCGGCATTGATCTCAGACAATTGCAGCAGCTCAAAGCGGATCTCGAGTCGCGCTTGGGCAACAAGTAGCGGGCCAAGCCTGGACGGTGCTGTTCTGACGCGCGGAAGGCGAGCTTAATTACTCAGCAGCAGAAATGATCAGGATCGGTGACACGATGGAGACCGATATTCTCGGCGAAGTTCATATGGGGTATCCCATCATTGTGATTCTCTCATGAACGACAGAAGCGACATCCACCGATACGCCTGTTATCTCGATACTGTGATCGACTCAGTATCGCAACTGGCAGTTCCGAGGTTGGACCTGCGACTGGTTGTCACCTCCGGTGACCGAGTTACGAATGAGCGTGAATTGATTGCAGCAGTCTCATAATGGTGACCGCAGCATTCTCTAGAATTTTACCACGCTATTGGTCATCATTGTTCCAAACCCGGTTGCATTTCAGCGGCAGCGCCGTCTGTACCGCCGCAGTCAGGACTAACAACAGATGCAGGGAATTGACAACCCGAGACAAATTGTGGAGTTGCGTGAACCGATCAGTTCGAGGCTGGCCAGACGGAATGATTAACTCCTGAAGCGGGCGGTACACGAACCAGTAGTCCAGAGCAAACACTATGCTTGCCAAAGTTGCCAGCAACAGTGCCATCGTCAAGCGTCGGCCAAGTGATCGACACAGGACACCGCAGACCAGTGCCACGGTGCAACAGCCGGTGCCGGTGGCGTAGTAAAACGGGAAACGAATTGTCGCCAGCTGGTCCCGGACAGTCGAATCAAACTCAGGAAACGCCTGTTCCACGACGCTTGTCACAACAAACAGCACGGCCGCGCCCAACCAGGCAGCCAGTGCCAGTCTCATTATGGCGAGCGCCGCCACAGCTGTTCTGGACGGAGACTCTGTATTGCTCCAGAGCGGACAGGACTCGTCTGCTTCCAATTTCGATATACCTGTATTAATTTAGTGAACTCCGAGCATGGCATCAGGTCCCAAAGATGCGGTCCCCCGCATCACCAAGGCCTGGCAGAATGAACTTCTGATGATTGAGCTCCCGATCGCAGGCGCAGCAAAAGATTCGAACATTCGGGCAGTGTTCCCGGAGCTGTGCGATGCCTTCGGGTGCTGTGATCACGGCCAACATACGAATGTCGTCAACACCCCACTGCTCCAGTGCCCGAATGGCTCTCACAGCTGACCCTCCGGTGGCCAGCATCGGATCGAGAACCAATCCCGTACCCGGCGCATCAGTATCCGGTAATTTGTTGTAGTACTGAATCGGCCGGGCAGTCGATTCATCCCGATACATTCCCAGATGTCGAACTTCAGCTTCCGGAATCAATTCAAGCAGTGGATCGACGAACACCAGTCCGGCACGCAAAATCGGTACGGCCGCAATCCGACCGGCGAGTGTTCGACAATGCATCGTTTCCAAAGGGGTTGTGACTTCAGTTGACTGCTGGCCGATATCACGAGTGGCCTCCAACAGCACCAGACCTGCGAGTGCCTTCATCCGACGGCGAAACTCCGCAGATGTGGTTCGTACATCACGGACACACGCCAAATGATGATCCACCATAGCATGTCTCAGGATGGTCACGTTGCTGGACATCTCAGTTCCCAAATACCCACATGGAAGACGGAACTCCGCATTTATTCGTCTTTGGCAAGCTCGTGGACATTCTCTGGAGGTCGGCCGATTACGGCTCTGTCGTTTCGAACGACGATCGGACGTTCGATCAGTTTCGGGTATTCGGCAAGCAGGTTGATCGCCGCACTGTCAGAGTATCGAATCTCTGCATCGCCGACGTCCGAGAACAGTTTTTCTTTTCGGCGGATCAGTTCGCGAGCGGGAATCCCCAGCGCCCGCACGATCTGTCGCAATTCCATATGAGTTGGTGGTTCCTTGAGGTACTCCACGATCTCTGGATCCATTCCGCTGTCCAGGAGCAGCTGAAGCGTTGCCCGGCTGCTGCTGCACCGAGGATTGTGATAGATCGTATACTCCGACATCGTAGACTCCTGCCAACCGACCTTGGCACTCAGCAGACCACAAACCCAACGCGCACCAAAAAACGTCGATGACGTTCATCGACGTTTCAGGATACAATGTTGCGCTGACGACTTACCGCGTCAAGCCGCGTCGGCATCATAGTTGAGAAGTCGATTGGATGGTTTGTAGGCTTCGCTGGTGTCTTTGAGCGAGTACCGCATATAGTATGCGTCTTCGAGCGTATCATCGTAATGATTGCGCAACACAGACAACGCACGAAAATTACAGGCGCCGAAAAACATCTGAGCTGCCAGGTTTGTTTCCCGAACTTCCAGTACAATTTCGCGACGGCGCTGCTGAGATAACTTATCGATCAGCCGTTGAACCATCTGGTGACCAACTCCATCCCTGCGCTGCTTCGGAGAGACAGCAAAGTTTAGGATCCTCAACATGGACTGGTGCAGTTCGTAGATCATAAAACCAACGATTTTATGATCCAGTTCGGCCACTGTTCCGATACAATTTCGCTGTCGCAGACAGCACAGAAACTCTTCTTCGGTCCAGGGGAATTCAAAACTCCCGCGTTCGATGGTCAGAACTTCCTCCATGTCGCGGCGAATCAGCCATCGGATCAATACAGGAGCTGCAGGATCTCGGTCGCTTTGCGGTGACTGGTTATTTTGACGCTTCAATACCATGACGGCCTCCGTGCCGACGCGACTTGAAGATGGAGACGACTACCGTCGTTGACAGAAGCCTTCCTGGAACCTTCCATTGAACGACTAAAGTTAACAAACTGGATCCGCAGTCGTCCATGCCAATGGACGTTCGGAATTACGAGTCAGGAAAAAAACAATGATGACCTGGATGTACCGGCAAATCCTGCCCGGTCGGTATTCCTGGATTACCTCATGGCCGGTAGACGACTGGATACAGGCTGATCGGACTGCTGAGAGGCAATGGGCCGGTTAAGCCGGACCTGTTTTTCACAGGGAATTGTTGAGTCCCTCTCTGGTGTTAGGTCCATCAAAACATTGAACGGACGTTGAACCATTCGTAGAATCGAAGGAACTGGGGCCGGTTGGGCGATTCCGGCCGTCAATTCCTACCTGACAGCGCGTGGGTGGGCAACTCCAACAAATTCACTCAACCAGGTTTCCCATGTTCCTTTCCACCAAGGGCTGCAGCACCTGCCAATGTATCACTGCCAAGGGTGAGCTATGGTCTGCGTTGAGGGTTTTCGCTGCGGTAATTCTTACCACCTCCGCGATACAGGCTCAACCACAAACTGCCACCGGAGAAGTCGGCACAGAGGATGAATTGTGGGGTAAACCGCGTGACCTGCTGAAAGATGATTTGAAGACCTGTTGGCGACACTTTTCCTCTGTAGATCAGACCGTGTTGCCGAGTGTGTGGAAGCGTGTTGTCAGCGATGATCAGTCTAAAACTGAATTAATTTGTACCGGTGCCCCTCGAGGTTACCTGTATACGAGTCAGCAGTTCGACGAGTTCAGTTTGAACTTTGAATGGTGTATACGTGTCGGACCCCAACGGCAACAGCGGTATCCTCGTGTTTACTCAGAATGATCGGCGACTGTGGCCCACGTCCATTCAGGTACAACTCCACCAGCCGGAAGCAGGAAGTGTGTTTCCCAGTGGTGACGCGGTCACCGAATTTACAGTTCGGAAAGAGGGACTCGCGAAACCTGTTGGGGAATGGAACAAATGTCAGATCGTCAGCCGGTCGGGCCGAATCATGGTTCACATTAATGGAGCGAAATCGGGTGAGGTCACAGGATGCAGGCCCACCAGCGGTCGTATTGCAATCCAAAGTGAAGGATCGGAAGTCCATTTCCGGCGTATCATGATTCGGACTCCGGTACCTGCGAAACAAAAAGAAGCAAACGAAGAAAATTCCGACGAGGCGGCCGAGAGGTTCTCTGACAAAGAAAACAGGGCTTCGCGCAATTCCGGCTGTTGAAATTTCCTCGTCGGCCGCCGGCTGACAGTCTGTTTGAGACCGTTGACGCATCAAACGAACGTCACCGATTTCTCTATGGCCGAGGTCTTTCGGTTTCATGCGTCTTTACGGCGGAACATCCAAATCCGGATAGCTCAGACCAGGATATCGTGCACGACGTGTCCGTGGACATCGGTTAAACGAAAATCACGTCCCTGATACCGATATGTCAGCCGTCGATGGTCAATTCCCAGCAGGTGCAGAATGGTCGCATTCAGATCGTGAATATGCATCGTTCCGGGTTGCCAATTGTCTTTGCTGGGTTGAGGCGAAAGCGGAACGCCGTCTGAATCCGCGATATTGTAAGCGTAATCATCTGTGTGTCCGTAAGTGATACCGGGCTTCACACCACCTCCGGCCATCCACACGGTGAAGCACCGAGGATGATGATCTCGACCATAATTCTGACGAGTCAGTCCCCCCTGACAATAGACCGTCCGACCAAACTCGCCACCCCAGATCACAAGTGTGTCATCCAGCAGGCCGCGCTGACGCAGATCGCGAATCAAAGCCGCCGAACCCTGATCGACGTCTCGACACTGCGATTCATGCTCCCGTGGCAGTCCGCCGTGAGCATCCCAGCCTCGATGGAAGATCTGAATATTGCGAACTCCGCGCTCTGCCATCCGCCTTGCCATCAGACAGCAGGCAGCAAACGTGCCGGGTGTCTTTGCGTCTTCACCGTACAGTTCGAATGTCCCTTTGGCTTCATCGGACATGTCCATGAGTTCCGGTACGGACATCTGCATACGATAGGCCATTTCATGCTGGCGGATCCGGGACAGGACCTCTGGATTGCCGAATCGGTCATACTGCGCCTGATTCAGCGCTGCCAGTGCGTCCAGCTGAGTCCGACGATCATTCCTGTTCACACCTGAAGGATTGCTCAGATACAAGACCGGATCACCCTGACTGCGCAAGAGGATTCCCTGATGGTCCGACGACAAAAAACCGGGGCCCCACAGCCGATTGAACAAACTTTGCTCCGGGTGATTCGTCCGTGCATGCATCACAACATAGTGAGGAAGATTTCGGTTCAGTGCTCCTAAACCATAACTCAACCAGGCACCGAGACTGGGACGGCCCGGAATCTGACTGCCTGTCTGGATGTACGTGATCGCCGGATCATGATTGATCGCTTCCGTATAAGTGCTGTGAATCACGCAAAGTTCCCTGGCTACACGCGCAGTATGCGGCAGCAGCTCGCTGATCCAGACACCGCGATCGTTATTGTCTTTCTTGGTGAAGCGGTATTTACTGGGGCAGATCGGAAAACCGCTTTTCTGGTTCGCTGTCATCCCGGTGACGCGCTGGCCCTGTCGAACTTCGTCTGGCAGCTGCCTGCCAAACATTTTTGTGAGCTTCGGCTTGTAATCCCAGAGATCGTGGTGACTGGGACCACCACTCATAAACAGATAAATCACCCGTTTCGCACTCGGGACGTGATGTATTCCGCCAGCCTGGTTGTTGACCCTGAACCCACCGGTGGCAGACGACAGCATAGCTGGCCCCAGCAGTTGTGCCAGCGCGGCCGTTCCAACGCCCAGGACACTGCGGCCAAAAAGCTGTCGGCGAGTCATCAGCAATTCATGTTGACGGACGGAGTTCAATGACATCGCACCATTCCTGTCTGTGTGTCTCTCGAATTTTCTGCAACGCCATTGGGTGATGATTGGACCGAGAATTCCTGAGTTCAATAGATCATAATTGCTAGGTCGCTCGCCAGCGCCGTGACTGCCAGCTGGGTCCAGGCTGCCAGTTCGACTCGTCCAACCGAGTCGGTGGCAGGTGTGTCACCCGTCGCCAGCAGAGCGTCCGCATCAGCGGGCGCTCCAGAATAACGCTTACGCATTTCCCGAAGGAGCTGCATACAAGCCGCACGTTCGGCTGCAGATGGGTTCCGACTGGCCAGCAGTGTAAACAGCAGCCGCAGACGAGTGTTATCATCGTCACTATGCGCCATCAACCGTTCCGCCAGACCTCGTCCTGTCTGCACACGCTGGATTTCATTCAACAGCGCCAGGGATTGCAGGGGCGTACTGGTGCGTCCTCGACGAACACAGCTGGACTCGCGGTCAGGGGCGTCGAACAATGTCATCATTGGATGTGGGCTGGTACGCTTCCAGTAGACATAAAGGCTGCGGCGATGGATCTGCTGCCCCTTGTCTCTCACATATTCCTTAGTGTTGCTGGCCGGATGAGCCATTGCCTTCCACATGCCGCCTGGCTGATACGGTTTGACACCTTCGCCTCCCATATGTGGGTCCAGCAGGTTGCTCGACCACAATCCCAAATCACGCAGGACTTCAGCATCCATGCGATGACCGGGACCGCGTGCCCACAATCGATTTTCCGGATCGCTCATTTGCTGCCGCCAGGCAGACGACTGTCGAAACGTTCTGCTGGTGACCATCAGACGCAGCATATGCTTGAGATCCCAACCGCTGTCCTGAAGTTCCACGGCCAGCCAGTCCAGCAGCCCGGGATGAGTGGGCTGCTGACCCTGCAAACCAAAGTCTTCCGGCGTTCGCACCAGACCGTGGCCGAATGTTCGCTGCCAGATGCGGTTGATCATCACTCGTGAAACCAGTGGATGTTCACGAGCTGTCAACCAGCGAGCCAGTCCCAGACGGTTAGCCGGAACGTCGGGGGGTAACTCACCCATGACTGCCAGTACTCCCGGCTGCAATGCGTCACCGACAGGAAGGTTGTATTCGCCGCGCTGGAGTACGTGTGTTGGACGTGGTTGATCCAGATCCTTTGCAATGAGTGTCGTCGTGAAAGACTCCGTTGCCGCGGCGATTCGCGGTGCCAGTCGCTTAGCATCTGCTGCCGCCGGAATTGCTGCCAGGGGTCCGTTGTCGGTGATTAACAGGCTGAGCCGAACTTCATCAGAGCCGTTCTGCCACTGCGAACGCTGCTCTTCCGGAAAATCCAGTTCTGCGATCACTTCAGTCACGTTTCTGATGAGCTGACTGCGCTCATGAAGCAGGTGTTGCCAGACATTCCAGGTGTGCTGATCCCCGGGGACTTTCAGCGTGGGTCCGAATTCATAGGCATTGCTGTCCAGTGGTGGTTCGGCGGTACTGTTGAAAAACGCCAGCAGCTGATAATACTCGCGCTGCGGAACAGGATCGTACTTATGAGTGTGGCAGCGCGCACACGTGAGTGACATTCCCAGAAAGACGGTTCCCAGATTTTCAGTCCGATCAAAATTGTTCTTCGCCTGAAACTCTTCCGGAAGAACCCCGCCTTCCGCCGTCGTCGGATTCATTCTCACGTAGCCTGTGGCGATCAGCTGCTCCATTGACGGATCAGAAAGCAGGTCGCCGGCCAGTTGCCACGTGATAAACTGGTCCAGCGGAAGGTTTCTGTTCAGGGCACGCACAACCCAGTCACGATACGGATAGATTCCACGACGGTTGTCCAGGTGCAGGCCATGTGTGTCACCGTAACGCACTGCGTCCAGCCAGTAGCGCGCTTGATGTTCACCGAAGCGCGGACTGTTCAGCAGCTCAGACACAAAGGTGTCATAGGCCTCCCGAGTTTCATCAGCCAGAAACCGTGCCAGTTGTTCCGGCTCAGGTGGCAGGCCTGTGAGCGTCAGGGCAGCCCGTCGGGCCTGTGTGGAACGAACGGCTTCGTCTGCAAATGATACTTTGGCATCAGCCAGCCGTGCACCGACAAACTGATCGATGGGATTTCTGGAATCGTCCGGCAGAGAAAGTTTTTGCGGAGTCATAAACGCCCAGTGCCTGGCGTATTGACCCCCCTCGCGAATCCAGCGTGACAGCAGTTCTTTTTCGTCGGTCGTCAGCTGTCTCTCGGCATCTGCGGGCGGCATGGGTTCCTCAACATTGTAAATCCGTCTCAGGATAACGCTGGATTCAGGTTCAGACTGGTTGACGGCTCGATAGCCACCTCGATCGACCGTTGCTGCATCGACGTTGTCAAGCCGCAAATCTGTATCTTCATTACTGCCCGGACCATGACACACGAAGCACTTGTTGGAGAGAATCGGAAGGATCTGTCGCGAAAAATCCACCGGTTCATCAGCATGCACGACGACGGGAAAAAACACCAGAAGAGTCAGGGCTCGCATAAGACACCAATTATGATTGAATGAGGAAAACAGGTGCTGCATTGAGCACGATTGATCCGGGACTTGTCACAGGCCGCTTTAATTCTGATGCACTCCGACCGACTCGTAAAGTGAAATGTCAAACGATGGTGCCCGATCAGAAATGTGCCCTGGGGCGCTGATTGTTTTGCACGGTCCCGGTGGTACAATCTTAAAACACTCTGAGGAATGTCGTCTCAGAAACAGCCCTGCCAGCACATCTTCTTTGAGCTCCACGCCATGCGCTGTCCATTTTGCAGGCACGACGAAACCAAAGTCATTGACTCGCGTACGAGCCAGGATTTGTCGATCCGACGACGTCGGCAGTGCCTCAGCTGCGAACGTCGATTCACTACTTATGAGCGGATCGAAGAATCACCCGTTAAAGTTGTCAAGAAAGACGGTTCACGCATCCCGTTCGACCGAGTGAAAATCCGCTTAGGTATTGAAAAGGCGTGCTACAAGCGTCCCGTAAGCGATCATGCCATCGATCAGGTTGTTGCCGACGTAGAAGCCGCTATCTACGAAGATGGTCTGCGGGAAGTTCCGTCTCGTCAAATTGGTGAAATGGTCTTCAACGCTCTGCGCGAACTGGACAAGGTGGCCTTTGTCCGATTCGCGTCCGTGTATCGGGAATTCAAAGACGTGAATGACTTCGTCGACGAGCTTCAGCCGATACTGGATGATCGAAACCGGTCCTCCATCGATTAATTTCCATCATGAAGTTCGGTGACCAACGAGTTCACCTGATCGCTGGCACAGCCATTGGTCTTTCCCTCGGCACCACAGCGGCCGAATTCCTTCCGCTGTCCACAGGAGCATGCCTGCTGACTGCGTGGGTCGTACTCACCGGCAGTCTCACTTTTGCTCGACTGAATCTCTTATCACCGTCGAGCTGCAAGCACCTGAGACTGGCGACGCTGATTGGTGTCGCGGCGTTGCTCGCCGCAGTGCGCTGGACAATGACGGTCGAGGCAAATGAAGCACGTCCACTGTACCGTTTGGCACAGCGCAACAATCTGACTCTGGTACTCGATGCTGTCATTACATCAGTTCCCGTCGAATACGAACGACCCACGTCGCAGCTGGATGTCGGTCGCGATACAAACCGCTGGCAGACGCGATTTGTCGCAGACTGTTCAGCCGTCCATACGGATGCGGGTCAGGTCACGACCAATGGCACAATTCGAGTGTTGGTCGATGGGCAGGCGGCCGAGCGGGTTGGGCGCGGTGACAGCGTTCGCATGACAGGGCGATTGTCGTGGCCGGATTCTCCAGGCAATCCGGGCGAATTTGATTTTGGTGCCTTTCTGCTTCGGCGTAATTGTGCGGGAATGTTCTTTGTCTCGCATCCGGATGCCGTGCAGATCTTGCAGCCGGCCGGCCTGACGAGTCCAGGGTACTGGCTCACTCGGTTGAGACGGGCCGCGCACTCGGCACTCAACCGTGCTGTTGATCCGGAATATCGAAGCATCGCTGTGGCACTGCTGCTTGGAAGTCGCAGTGAGATTCGTGCCGAAACGGAAGATGTATTTATCCAGAGCGGAACGATGCACCTGCTGGCGATTTCGGGTCTGCACATCGGAATTCTGTGTCTGCTGCTTATTCGGCTTGGTCATTGGCTGTTAATTCCCTGGAATCGACGTTTGGTGATGATCGTCTTATTCTGCATTTTCTACGCATTCATGACTGACCTGCGGCCGTCCGTTGTTCGTGCGACTGTTTTTGCTGTCCTGTACACACTGTCGCAGGTGACACTTCGACAGGTCTCACTCTCTGCGATCATTGGGCAGACGGCCTCGCTGATGTTGCTCTGGCAGCCGCACCTGGTCTTTGATACCGGGGCATGGCTTTCATTCCTTTCGGTGATGGGCCTGGCCCTGGCTGCTCGCAGCGTGCCGCTGGATGTGCTGCGAGACACGATGAGTGCTTCGTCTCAGGAAAACACAGTGCCGCTGATCCTGCGGGAACACATACAGGAATCCATGCTGCAGATCCGTTACTGGCTGGCGATTCGTTATCGTCCCATGCTGTGGATCATGGCGACGACGATACCGCTGACAGCATGGGCGTTCCACGTGGTATCGCCGGTCGGGTTGATCGTCAATGTGTTCCTGATTGCCTACACGATGTTCACGTTGTGGCTGGGGTTCGCTGCGATTGTGCTGGGGATGCTGATTCCGTTCATCCCCAACCTGCCGGGGATCGGATTTTCATGGATGCTGGCCGGTCTGACTTCAATGGTGGAAACGGCCGCAAACGTTGGTGTGGGACATCTCTATTTTGCGGACATTCCCCTTTGGTGTCTGCCCACGTGGTATTGCCTGCTGGTGACTGTCGTGACGCTCAGAAAAAAACGACATAAACAGATCATCTGGTTGTGTCTGTGCGGACTCACGGCTGCCACATTTTGGGAGCGGTCAGACGCTTATTCTGACGGCCGCCTTCACTGCACGATTCTGGACATCGGACATGGCAGTGCAGCGGTCGTGGAGTTGCCCACGGGTGGGGTCATGCTGGTGGATGCCGGAGCTATGAATCGTGGTGACCATGCTGGCGAGCTGGTGAGCCGCTGTCTGTGGCAACGTGGATATCGCAAGATCAATTCCATCGTTGTGTCTCACGCCGATGTTGACCATTTCAACGCGCTGGGAAAAGTGCTGCCTCGTTTTCCTGTTGGCGAACTGCTGCTGTCGCAGCAATTTCTGCGTAGTGATTCGACGTCAGCCAATCAACTGGTCAATTTAGCGGCGGAACACGACATTCCTGTTCGCGTCGCGGGAAATGACCAGCGTGTCGGCATCGGTGCAGTGGAAATTCAGATTCTGCAGGCATCACCAGACCATCTCGCAAATGCTCGATCCGACAATGAGAAGAGCCTTGTGATACAGATCCGCTATGCTGGCAGGATAATTTTGCTGCCCGGAGATCTGGAAGGCGCGGCCCTCGACGACGTCTTGTCCCGGCTACCCCATGCCAACGTGCTGGTCAGCCCCCATCATGGGTCGCTGAAGGCAAACGTTCCAGCCGTTGCCGAACGACTGAAGCCACAACACGTCATCGTTAGCGCCCGTGACGACGGACACCGCAGTCAACTGAGTGAAATCTACAGCAATTCCCGGTTATGCTTCACGAGCACCAGCGGAGCGGTGCGAGTCGACATCAGTTCCGGTGGCATCCTTTCCGTCAATCGATTCAGAGATGCGACATACTGATTCGGGCCAGCCATGAGTCCTTCCCCGGTCCTCAAGTTCAGACTCTCATTGCTGATTCTGTCGGATTTTCTGCTTTAATCCACAAACGGCGAATCCGAATCTGTCATAGAATGCCATAAGGTGTTCCAGACACAGAAGAATCTGGCCTCCACAAAGACCGACGATGAGTACTCCACAAACCACGATTGAACCGCGACGGACTCGATGTGTGCCCTGCGAGGGGGTGTTCCAAAGCTGATTATCGATGAGATCGAGCAACAACTCAGACTGGTTGACGGCTGGGATCTGTGTAAGGACACCGACCGAATACGCAGGACCTGGACTGTCAAAAATTTTGTAGCAGGAATGTCATTTTTCGAGAAGGTGACAGAGCTGGCAGAGTCGGAAGGACATCATCCTGATTTTCATTTGCACGGTTATCGCAATGTGGAAATTGAAATCTGGACACATGCGATTGGTGGTCTCTCACTCAATGATTTCATTCTGGCGGCTTGAATTGACGAGTTGCAAGTCGATGTGACCTGAGCTCATCATCAACTGCCAAGCACATTAAATACCTAACTGAAAAAGACCAGCGTTATGCAGTTTCCACAAATGGCGACCGTTCATCAGCATTTCCTCGCCCCGCGCGTAGACAGCATCGCTGATACGGTTCACGCTCAGATTGAAATGCTCGGGTTGAAGGAGAAAATTCGTTCCGGTGAATCGCTGGCCATCACCGCGGGCAGCCGGGGAGTCGCCAATATTGGGCCAATCATTGCAGCGATAGTTGATGCAACTCGAACTGCCGGCGCAGAGCCGTTCATTGTTCCGGCAATGGGCAGTCATGGAGGTGGCACGGCGGAGGGACAGCGGGAGGTTCTGGCCGGACTGGGCGTCACGGAGGAATCGGTCGGCGCTCCGATACGAGCAACCATGGAGACCATCGTCGTCACCGAAACAAGATCCGGTGTCCCGGTTCACTTCGATCGCTTGGCCAGCGAGGCCGACCACGTCCTGATTGTAAACCGAGTTAAACCGCACACACGTTTCGTCGGTCCCATCGAGTCCGGACTGCACAAAATGATGCTCATCGGGCTGGGCAAACATCGTGGTGCCAGCATCTATCACCGCGCTATTCTGGAGAATAGTTTTCCGGAAATCCTTGCCGACGTCGCAGAAGTGGTGCTCGAAAAATGTCGCGTCATTGGTGGATTGGCAATTGTCGAGAATGCTTTGGACGAAACGGCATTGATCGAGGCAGTGTTGCCGGGTGACTTCGCTACCCGAGAGGCGGAGTTACTCAAACAAGCCGTGGACTGGCTGCCTTCCCTGCCGGTTGCGGAATGCCATTTGCTGATCGTGGATCAGATTGGAAAGGATATTAGCGGGTCCGGAATGGACACGAATGTCGTTGGCCGCAAATTTTTCGATCACATGGCAACCAGCGATGACCGAGTGTCGTGCCGTCGTATTCTGGTCCGGGGACTCACGGAAAAAACGAATGGCAATGCGTGCGGAATCGGCCTGGCAGAATTTGCCACACAGCATTGCGTGAATCAGGTCGACCCCGTCAAGACACGCATTAATTGCATTACCGGTCAGCATCCCGAAGCAGGCATGATTCCGATGACGTTGCCGAGCGATCGTGAGGCAGTTGAGACCGCACTCTCGACCATCGGCTTGACTGAACCAGAAAATGCGCGAGTCGTGCAGATAACGGATACGCTGCACCTGGATGTTGTGCGAGCGTCTGCGGCCTGCCTGCCGGAAATTCGGAATTCGGATAATACGGAAATTTCCGGTGATTTATACGAAATGCCGTTTGGTGACGATGGCAGGCTGGTGGACATGTAGAATCCGGGTCGCGGACGACAGCTTCTACCATTAGATCAGCGAAAACCGAGTGCAAAGCAACTGCAGCCGCTAAATTGGTTTGCTGCCCATAGCGGACGGTTTACACTCACTGGGCCGGGACACTGGTATGCCGTGAGTTCGACAGCGGTCCTGTTGAAGGGTGGTCGGCATGTCTGCTGACCTGTCGGAACGGATTCCGGAAAGGATTCTTGTAATGGAGTCTCCCCAGAACCATTTGGATCACGTGTCGCACGGACTCAAACGGCTGGTCGACGATGTCAATGCTTCCGCACGTAACGCAGCATTCGGATTGGGTGGTGTCGTCTGTGGATCGTCGTGGCTGGCCGGATTTTCCCAGGAGCGTGTTGAGTACTGTGGCATTGATGTTGAAGATCTCGTCGACCATGTTTCTTTCGAAGCTGTCGTGTGGTTGTTACTAACCGGGGAGCTGCCGTCTGATGAACAGCTGGCCGATGCTGCTGCAATCCTTGGAGAATCGGCGTTCGTCGAGCAGTCAGCCGCCGATGCACTGTGCGGGCTGCCGCTGAGAACCCGCCCACTGGAACTTCTGCCGCTGGCGGTGTCTATGTTGTCCGTCTTCGATCCGATACAAATGGATCGAAGTCCTGCAGCGACCCGGTCACGTGTCTGGCGTATTCTCGGTCAGCTGCCAGTGCTGCTTGGCTGCAGCCTCGATGGTCTGCCGTCGAATAACCGGCAGACGCCGGCGGAAGGCCGGCCGACGCTGGCCGGAGCAATTCTGCACCTGGTCAATGGTGGCAGAAGAAGTACAAACGTGACTTCCACATCGTCTTCGCTGGAAGAAGACGTTATGAACGCCGTCTTGATCTGCCAGTGCATGACTGAGTTACGGCCCGCATGTTTTGCAGCGCGATTTTTCGGCAGCAATATTGGCGATGTTATCCCTGCATTGTGCTCGGCTGCTTCGCTGTATGTAGCCCAGATGCGAAACGATCCATACGAGTGGATTGGCTCTCGACTTCGATCGTTTGATTCGCCTGACCAGGCCGAACACTGGTTGTACGGAAGGAACGATCAATTGTTGCCGTTTGGATTCGCCGTCGGTGAAACAGATCCACGAGTATTCCTCCTGCAACAGTCCGCGCGTCGTCTGCTGGGGTGCCATGACCGCATTCGCCTGGCCGCGTGCGCCGAGCGTCTGGAGACTCTGATGGATCGGCACGGTCGATATCCCACAATGGACTGGAGTGCTGCAGTGGCGCTGACTTTGCTGGATGTGCCACCTGAAAGAATGTCTCTGGTGATTGCTTTGGCTCGAATGGTCGGCTGGGCGGCACAGGCTATTGATCAGAATGCGAGTGGCATTACTCTTCTGCCGCAACTGCACTATGCCCTGTGACATCGATCTCTGATTGGCTGCCGGCGGCCGTGGTGGCATGAGAGGCCGCCGTGACGTAATCTCACCGATCAGTCATCCACAACGTATCGCTGGTAGTCTTCCGGTGTATTGATGTTTCGCAGGAATGCCAGGTCCGGATCCAGATTGCGCAATGTATCCGCATCCAGAATCTCTGAGTTCAGCACATGTGGTAACCGGTTCAGTCGCCGTTCACCGTTTTCGATCAGCTGGCGGGCAATGGGCAGAATCCCGGTCCGGTAAACTCCGCCCAGTGGCTGAACTCGACCAGCATGTCGCACGACCACCGCATCCCGCGTACGAGCCATTTCCAGCATGTGATCAATCACCCGCAGACTGACAAAAGGCGCATCACAGGAGCCCAGCCAGATATGGCACAGGTCTGGCTGCAGACTCTTCGATTCTCTCAGTCCGGTCAGCAGTCCGGCCAGTGGCCCGGCATCAGCCACGGAATCTCGCACGACACAGACATCTGTTGGCAATTCCGGAAGCAGTTGCTGGCCGGCCGCCACGACCACAGTCCTTCGAAAGTGCGGGCGGACAATCTCGCAAATGTGTCTCAGAAATGATCGGCCCTCAATGGGCAGCAATAATTTGTCGCTGCCCATCCGCTCCGACCGTCCGCCGCAGAGAATGACTGCCCCCACCGTGTTGTGTCCCGGCAAAACAGAGTCCTTCAGGGAATGGTGAGCATCCGACAGTGAATCGCCGTTTGAGTCTCTTTTTCGGTCAAAACTTTTCTACAATATGCACGTGATGTTTTTGCTGCGTTGATACGGTGTCTTACGGTCTAGGGTGTTCAAACCGTCAGTGAGTTGCTGGAAATGACAGATTCAGGGACTCGGTCCCACATGCCACTGGAAAATAACCCATGGTACCAGGAAGGTCTGCAGTTTACGTGCTCGCAGTGCGGCGACTGCTGCACGGGTGATCCAGGCGCTGTCTGGGTAAATGACGAAGAATTGGGGGAGATTGCTGACTATCTGCATAAGTCAGTCGGTGAAATCCGCTTATTCCATACTCGTCCCGAGCGAGGCCGAGTTTCACTGACAGAATACCAGAATGGTGACTGTACATTTTTCGATTCACAGGAACGCAAATGTACTGTGTATCCCGTCCGACCCCGTCAGTGCCGGACGTGGCCATTCTGGAAATCCAATCTGGAATCTGAGCAGAAATGGCAGCAGGTTTGTGAATCCTGCCCAGGGGCCGGCACTGGGCAGTTTTTCAGCCTTCAAGAGCTTGAAGAACGCGCCGCGCATGTGGATATTTAGGAACCTGTGGAATTTCCGGGAGCTGCCACCGCTGAGTGCTGTCCGTTGCTGCAACCCTTCATCTATCCGTCTCAGAATCATGAAACGATCGACGCGACCCGCCTGAGCAGCTTATTTCCTTGCTTTTGCACGTCCTGGTACCACGATAAGACAACCTTCAGTCACGCACCTGGTCGATAACTTAACTGGGATGGTTGCAGACTCAATAGCAACCTGCCAAATCTGCCGTGGTGCTTGTGTCAGCTGGACTGCGGCGAGCACATCAATTCGGGATGATTTCTATACGTGCCTTCAGGACCTGTCTGATGATTCCGCGTTCCTATTGCTGTTTTCGTGTTGCTGTGCTGTTAACGTTTGCCATGGGTAGCATTGACGGCTCCGCATACAGCCAAACCATTCGGGCTAAACTGGACCGTGGATTTGCTCGGAGCAGCTCCGTTGAAGTCACTGTCAAGGAAATGCTGGGGCTTCAGGTGAAACGCGGTAACGGAGAATCCATTCTTGGTCCGGGATTCCCGGCTCTTTGGATTGCCGAAGTCCAGTACAAGCCAGTACGGTTGATTCGCCTGCCCGTCACGGATCCCGCGACCAATAAAACGACGACGGAGCTCGTCTGGTATATGGTCTACCGAGTTATTCCACGCGACTACACAGATCTTACGGGATCAGCAGAAGCACGAATCAACCTGCTGAAACGTCTTAGAGACGAAGCGGTCGAACCACAGAATCGAACCGATGGACTCCGGGCTGCAAACCTGATGCTGCCACGCTTCCTTCTGGAGACAACTGACGAAGGTGCTGAAAAACTCTACGTTGATGAAGTGAACCATCAGATTCAGAAAGCGGTATTCAAGAGAGAATTCCGGGGTGACGCAGCCAGTCTGACGCTGCTGAACAGCGTTGAGGCGATTTCTGCAGTCGGATCGCAGGTTTCCGCAGACGACCCGGATGCACTCAAGCATGCCTTGTACGGTGTCGCCATTTGGCGAAATGTCGATCCGGAAACTGACTTTTTCCGAGTCGTGATGTCAGGTTTCAGCAATGCGTACCGCCTCTCTGCGACAGTTGACGGCAAGATCCAGGTTGAAGATAAATGTATCGTCCAGAAGTTTGGCCGGCCCGGAGACAGTATTGACCAGACTGAGAGTGAGTTCCATATCAAAGGAGATCCGGAGTGGCTTTACAGAGTCAGGGAGGTAGAACTGGATATTCCCAACGTCCTCTCCGTACTTGGAAACCGGCCATCAGAAGCTGCAGTGCGCTAGCCTGCAAGCCGGAACCCAGTCGGTGAAGTGCTGTTCGTCGCAAAAGTGAGCGACCACAACCACGGGAAGTAAACTGCCACCAGAATCACCTGGGTCCAACGCCTCTGAGAATTGGGAACACGCAGACTCACTCATCTCTTGCATAATTGGCCGCAGTCGTCAGAATTTGTCAGTTCTGTACAGCCGGTATCCGTGGCCTGTCGCGTCAAGTCGATCATCAGCTGGACCATTGAGAATAGTTTACCCGGAGCACGACTATGGCGCACAAGAAGGGACAGGGGTCCACACGCAACGGACGCGACTCCCAGGCACAGAGAAGAGGCGTCAAAAAGTTTGGCGGAGAAAGTGTCACAGCCGGCAATATCCTCATCCGGCAGTGCGGCACCAAATGGCATCCAGGCCGTAACGTGGGAATCGGCAACGATTACACATTATTCTCGCTGATTGACGGCCAGGTTTATTTCGACCGCAAAGGTCGCAGAGTTAATGTTGCGCTGCATGACAACAGTTGACTATGCTGCTGAATTCTCGAATCCTCATTGAAATCGTCTGACACAGTCCAGCAGTACACTTGAAGGCGGTTATCTTTGTGCTGACCACGACATCCACCGCGGTGGGTTGCGCACAGACAATCCAGCATGTTATTGACTGTCAACATCAATTCTGACAGTATCGTTTTCTTCAGATTTGAGGTGGAGTGAGACGAAATGGCAACGATTGGTCAGTGAATTCGTGACGTTCGTCTAATTCGTAATCTCACGCAGAGAGAATTGGCAGATCGCGTGGGACTCAACGTCACATATCTTAGCCGGATCGAAAATGATCGACTCGATTCTGCTCAAACACCTCGAGAAGACACGTTACAAAAGATTGCGGATGTCCTTGAGACGGACGCAGATGAATTGCTGTTACTGGCAAATCGAATTCTTGGTTTCTGCCGCAGTCGCATCCTGGCGAAGCCCAACATGTTCCGCAGAGTCCTGGATCTGTCTGATGAAGATCTGGAGCGTCTGGTGAATAAAGTGGAACACACCCAAGCATGACTTGACTGCGGATATCGAGCTCAATATATCCCCGTCCAGGTATTTCTGCTGATATCTGAAACTGCTAATTACTCAAAATCAGCAAATTCAAATTTGTGGTAACGCTGTTCACTCTGAGGATCGAGGGACTCCGATTTGTCCGCAGCAGCAACCGATAGAACGACTCGCAGCACCTGTGCATCACGAAGGATTAAGGTCGCCCGGTCCATCGTCATGTGCAAAGAATTGCAAGATCACAAAGCCTGCTTTTGGACGTTCCTGAACGATCCCCAACTGGACCTTCCCCGCAAATAAACCAAACCGAGATGTAGCAGCGATTCTGGGTATCCCTTTCCTGGGCCGCAACTACTTACGCTGCCGCGTCTAAAAGCGATCCTGTTGCATCTGCGCGCAGTGCGTCGCGACGGTAGTCAGTCGGTCCGCAGAAAAAAAACATTCGTATCATTCTTGCCGCAGGAATTGCTGGCATAACGACGACAAAACGGCTCTTACTCTGCAGATTCTGCGATGTTTGGCGCGCTTGTTTCTGAGTGAATTTATCTGACGTCATCTCGCATAAATTGAGCGTTGTGCGATGAGGAACAGATAGCTGGATCCAATGTTACCGAGCATGGAATGCACGCGTATTCGTCAGGACTCATTGAAGGATCACCTGTGGCAGGGCAGGCCTCTGACGGAGCAGTCTCAGGAACATCCGTTTCGCCTGTTTCCGCTCATTAAGGGTGCGTAGCCCGAGCGGGACGCTCCTGTCGGGATCTCTGTTTCGGCAGAGACTCGGCGGATGGAGGGAAGGACCTGTCCTTCCCCCTTTTTTATGGATTCTTTGGCCGGCAGCGACTGTGGGTTCCAGGAAGACGCAGGGATGCATTACCGACCAGTGTTCTGCCCTGCCAGGCGGTCTGTGCAACTACAAAGTCAAATGACTTGTGTGTTGCCTGCACTTGTTCCGCGTCGAGCCGCCTTCTGTCCTCAGTGTGAGTCACGGTTGCCGCAGGAGGAACACGCGATCACTGTTGTGGTAATCCTTCACACGTGTCTCGTGGTAGGCGCCGCCGGCGACCAACAGTTGGCCATTGACATCGGCTGCCGCACCCCAGCTGACCGGTATCGGTAAATCAGGCCCCTGGCGCCATTCGTGAGATTCCGGAGAATAAACGTGAGTCGCCACTCTGCCGCCACCGCGCCCCACGCCTCCCATCACCCAGACTTCACCATTGTGGGCCGCACACAGCGGCGCGTTGGGAGCAGAGTCCGTGGGATGACTGACCTTGCTCCATCTTTTCTCTTGAGGTTCGTACACGAACAATCCCGGACACTGTGAGCCAGCACCGGCGGCAACATAAATGCGGTCGCCAAGGACACAGCCGCTGGCCTGGGCAACCGGCCCCGGAGGAGGGGGTTCAATCTGCCACTCCGTTTGGTCAGTGCCGATACTGACCATTTTTTTGACGCCGCCTCCGATTGCAAACAGCCGATCATTCAGAGTGAGTCCGACAACCTGCCCTCGCGGCTCGTCGAGTGGGGGACCGAGTCGAAACTGGCGGCTGCGAGGATTATAGATCTCAACTGTACTCGTCCCGACGGTTCCATTTCCCTCGATAAAATATCCACCTAACAGCCAGACTTCGCCGCCCAGCGCGGCGATTCCGGAGTATGACTTGTCGGGTTCCAGCATAGGCGCCTCGATGCTCCAGGTGCCTTCAGTCAAATCATACGACCAGACATGATCAAGATGCGTCCATTTCGACGCTGGCCAGCCGAAATACGTCTTTCCTCCTGCGGTATACAGTCGATCTCCAATGCGGGCAAAGGCAATATCATGGTTTCCCGCCGGCAGTCGAGGCTGCTCGTCCCAGTGCTGATGCCACCCGTCGCGTTGTGACTCATTGCGAAAGAGTTTCTCACCTCTCAGGACCCACAGATACCCGCGGCGATCATGCAGCATTGCCCTCACACGCCCACCACCAGTTGTCACAACAGGCTTCCAGTGTGGGTTCAATTCACCCTTTACTGTCAGCTCCTGAATGCTTCCATCGGCAAACCCGACAACGATCTGCCGATTTGCCACGGGTGCGATGGCGCTGATTTGCGAGTCAGTCGGACTGGCAATTCGTGTTCCAGCGGAATCGTCAGACTGCGGGTCAACGCGCAGCACACCTGTCTTTGTCGCCAGCCAGACGGAACCCACGTCGTCCGAACACACGTCAATCCAGTGATCAGACGAGGTGTCGTGCAAGCCGACGAGATTCCACTGGTGGGGCTGCTCGCGAGGGAGAACCGCCAGTTGCAGCTGTGTGCTGCCTGGATTTGACGCGGTCGCCCACAGGTTACCGAATGGATCATCGGCGACTGGAGTCAAAATGCAGTCATCGTCCGGGCTGAGGGCGTTGTCCACGAACATTGCGTTGCTGCGCCTCATCGCACGGCAACCGGCACACCAGAGTTCACCCCATCGCGAGGCAAACAGCTGACCCGGCTGGCTGTGTTGGCGGAAAGACGGTGTCCGATCCACCGGTTGGTCATTGCCGTGGCCGCCGATACGCCAGATCCGGTGATGCTGAACCAGCCAGATGTTCCCGTCCTGCGTCATTTCCAGACCATCGACGGGACCTCGTTTCCACAATCGGGCATCACCGTTGTTGACGCGAACGATCACCCCGTTTTCGCCGAAGACGGCCAGGTAGATTTGTCCCTGACGGTCTTCCCGGAACCGTGCCTTCCCGCTGGGCAGGCCATCATAGACAAAGTCATCGGCCAGCAACGAAGTCGCTGGAAACAGCAGAAGCAAGCAAAGAAATCGTTGAGTATTCATAATTCAATCATAGCCGTGAGTCCCCCCTATCAGTCAAGTCAGCGGTACACAGCAGAGTCACCGCTCGTCATTGTCGCCGGGAAAGAACGTGATTCTGGTGATTCGTCGATCCCTGACAGACGTCATGAATTTGACTTCGCCGGCGACCAGGAGCACGGTTTCATTGATCATATGGCAGAAGTTACATTTGGGTGGGCATGGGGTATCCATTCAGGTCAGCCCCTCTAAAGGCTAACTAGACGAGACATCCGGAATGCTGATCGAACACATCATGACACTGTTGATGCTCACACTGCTGCAGGTGGTTCTGGGCTTCGATAATTTGTTATACATCTCCATCGAATCCAAACGTGTCGGCGAGGATAAACAGGCGTTTGTCCGGCAGTGGGGGATTGGCTTGGCAATTGTGCTGAGAATTGCCCTGCTGTTCCTGGTAACAGCGGCCATCAAGCACTTTCAGGAGCCGTTCGCCAGCCTGCACACGCTCGTGCTGGAATTCAGCATCAACGTCCATTCACTGATTGTGATCGCCGGCGGTGCTTTTGTGATCTACACGGCCGTCAAGGAGATTTATCACATGCTGTCAACGGATGATCTGGCGAATGGCCGCGACACGGTGCGACGCTCTGTCAGCACGGCCATGTTCTGGATCATCGTGATGAACCTGGTCTTCAGCTTCGATTCCATTCTGAGCGCCATTGCGCTGGCCGGTGACATGAAATATGGCATGATCGTGATGTCGCTGGCAATCGTGATCAGCGGAGTGATGATGATTGTGCTGGCCGATCACGTGAGCGAATTCCTGAAAAAGAATCGACTCTACGAAGTCCTCGGACTGTTCATTCTGTTTATCGTGGGAATCATGCTGGTCTCGGAAGGTGGCCACAGGGCTCATGTGAGTCTTTTCGGACACCCCGTGGAACCGATGGCCAAAAGCACATTCTACTTCGTGCTCATCGTGCTGGTGGCCGTAGACATTGTGCAGGGCCGGTATCAAAAGAAACTCCTGGCAACACGGGAACGGGCGGACAACGTGACCGAAAGCTAAAGTTTTCCAGAGTGAGGCTGCACCACTGCTCTTGAACGAGACCGACTCAAATCTCATCGGCGTACTGCCTGTCCACATTGAACAAGTGGAGGACGTACTAACCTGGCACCGATTGGCGTGGACTTGCTACCGGGAGATAGGCGCATCACGAGCGTTGGATGAACTTTCCGCGTCTGCCGAAACGAAGCCATGTTCGACATTCAGTTGTTGGCAGGTTTGGCAGATCTGTTGCCATGTAGTGTCGTCAAGGTCGATTCCATGCGACAGGCGGTGAGCCCGCGTTCGTTGTTCAATTTCGCCCGGTGCGAGGATCTCGCCATTGTCGTCCACGGTTCGGGAGGTTTTTACAAATTCAATGAACCTAGCTACTTCGGGAAAGAACTCCTCAGCGGACCCAAAGAAACTGCGATCGACAATGACCGACAACATCCCATTGACGACGCGCCAACTTTTCTCAGGATTCGAACAGGAACTTCCCGTCAGAGCGCCGGCCAGCATCTCAATGATCATTGACAGGCCGGAGCCCTTGTGCTGAGCGATTGGCAGAATCGCGCCTGGTTCACTATAGAACGCAGCGGGGTCGTTTGTCGGGTTGCCTTGAGCATCAATCAGGCAACCGTCGGGAACAGGCACTCCCTTGTTGAGGGCAACTCGGATCTTGCCCTCGGCGATCGTACAGGCAGACATGTCGAGAATCAGCGGCGCACCGGTCCCTGTCGGGACACCCGCGGCGAAGGGATTCGCGGACAGACGGCGGTCGATTCCGCCAAACGGCGCCACAAGCATTCCGGCGCCACTGGTGTTGACGAAATGCAGCGAGCACATTCCATCCTCAGCCGCCATCTCTGCCCAGTCCCCGATACGGCCCAGATGTCCGGAATTTCTCAGTGCAATGACAGACACACCGTGTTTGCGTGATTTATCGATTCCCAGTTGAATCGCCTGTTCACCGATGCTCTGCCCAAGGCCAAACAGTCCATCGACAACAGCTATCACGTCGTTCTCGGTGACAATCCGCATGGACTGGTTAGCAAAGACCTTTCCATCGCGCAGCCACTGGACATAGGATGGAATCCGAATCGCTCCGTGCGAATCGTGTCCGACCAGGTTAGCCTCCACAAGATGCCTGGCCACTCTTTGCGCTTCAGCGTGGTCACAGCCTGCGGCATCAAAGATATTCAGTGTCAGTTCGGTCAGTTGATCCTGCTGAAAATTCATTGTCAGGACGTTCCCGGGACTTCGGAAGTGGGATTGGAGCGCGGTAGCTTCTGCTGACCTGTATCAACCCAGAATGCCGGTTGTTTGTGCGATGGCGAAAGTTCCCAGCATCATGTAATAAGCGCCCGCCAGCAACAGGGCACAGCGAACGAACCAGCCTGGTCGCAGTGGCTTTGGCAACAGCGTCAGATTGATGGCCAGCGTGTGCCAGCAACTGAAACCCAGTGCGACGTTGAAGAACATCGTGGCGTACTTGATGAGATCGCTGGGGTTGAGGGACAGCATCACGAGACCGAAGATGCCGTATCCAATCAGCACTTTGAAATAGACCACTTTGATGTGTCTCGGATCCATTGCCCGAAGCCGTCCGCTGCTGGTCCAGAAGACGTCTACCCAGCGACGGATGATTCCGTCTGCTGATGTGGACATTGTCGGAGCCAGTACCAAAAATCCGCATAAGAGGGTCATGAACCAGCAAAAGCGGCCCAGACCGGCGCCCGACTGTTCCTCAACACTTTCCTGGACGCCTTCAGCTGTCATAACAGCCATCGTCCAGTTGCCTGCTTCAGTTCCCCGATCCAGAAACTGGATCGACAGCATGGCTGGGAGTGCCAGGCCCACAAAGCAGGCGGGAAGCCAGACAGCCAGTTGATCGCGGCAAACGTGTTTATACCATTTGCGCCAGCGAGGCATCGCTTCTTCGGTTGGTTCGAATATACAGCCGACGTGTGAAAGCGAAATGTCATGTCCGCCGATCACACTGGGGATCGCTCCGACGTGGTGCCCCATCCCCCAGCCGTGGTCGCGCGTGTAATTACTGGTCGGCGCGTTTGATAATCCTCCCGATCCGGCAATCGCAGCCAGCGCCGCGATGAAGGCCATCATTGTGAAGTCAATGTCGGGCATGCCTTTGCCGCTGATGAGGGACACAAACATGTTTTCGACATTCGCACCGTCCGGTTTGCCGTCACCGTCGACGTCCTCATATTTCGTGATTTTCCCCGACTCGTCTCGCGCGAAGACGGGCTCCGCGATATCCAGATGGTTGTCCCTGTCAAAGTCTTCACCCGGATCCAGAACACCGTTGCCGTTGGTATCCTCATCAGCCACAACCGGAACACTGCCGAACTTGAAGAATCCGGTCGTGATTTCGACCCAGGTCCCGGCGTTGGAATAAAAGAATGCCAGAAACAGCAGGAATCCGAACACGACGATCAGCTTGAAGGTCATGACGACTTTGAGTGAACGGTAGATCTTTCCGCCAAACAGCAATGGAATCAACGCAGTAATGAAAATCAGATAAGCCAACCCCTTCATCAACCAGAAATCGGCGTCGACGTTTTCCGGATCGGGCACGACGCCTCCTTTGATGAGAGTCGCCACCGGCGTTGCTGCGTTTGCTGCCAGGTAGGGGAAAACAGATCCAAAGTCGAAGAGCAAGTAAGCGATGACCCAGAATTTGGGGCCAGGCATCGTGCGAAACTTGCCCGTGAAAATGGGCTCACCCGTGTACAGTGTGTAGCGGCTGATTTCGATGTTGTAGATCACCTGGCCCAGAATACTGAGCGTTGCCAGCCACAACAGCGAGCCGCCGTACAGCGCGGTCACCTTGGGACCGACCAGCCATTCGCCACCTCCGATTGCCCCGCCGCCGAGAATCAGTCCCGGCCCCAGCAATGCGAACCAGTTTTTTTTTGTAAAGACGGGCGCATCGATCAGTTCGTTCGATGTCCACTGCGGCATATCCCTGGAACCAGGCCAAGGTGTCGGGGCTGGAGTGTCGCTCATGTGGACCTCGCTTTGGTGGAGTAGTCTTCAGGGAGCATAGTCGGAATCGCGGCTGGATTAAACCGGCCGGTCGGATGTCAGATGAGCTGGGCATTGTGTCCCAACATGATCTGAGCGTCGGGCTGTGCCCCTTAGATTGATGCGAGCGACGGAAGGGGAGTTATTTTCCGATGCGTTCAGCAACTGAATTTGCAGTCAGCCGCTGACTGGCGGCACTTTTCCGGGATTCATTATGTTCAGCGGATCGAGGGACCGCTTACACTTAATGAACCGTATTACATCCACGGCTGGTCCATGTGGCTCGCACCGGCGTCCCGGCGAGAAGTCGATGAAGTGTTGACCAAGCGTTCGTATACGAATTGGCGCGATCTGTGACATCAGCGAAGCGGGTTCTCGTACCATACGACATTATGGCTGTCCATGCCCGCGATCAGCAAATCAAGATCGCTGTCGCCGTCCATGTCCACGGAGCGGATGTCGTAGCCTGTTTGGTTTCCACCGATGACATGTGTCGCAAAATGACCTCGTCCATCATTTTCAAACCATACGGCCTGCCAGTGTTTCTTTTCTATCCAGGCTCCGGCACAGGTCGCAGCGTCCATGTCTCCATCTTCGTCCAGGTCGGCAATGGTCAGACAATGTGCACCGGCCACCGTGTCACTCAGTTCGTGGGGCTTCCAGTGAGGGGCCTCGAACCAGACGACCCCCGTTCCATGACCGCGTGACGCCATAAAATCGACGTTCCCATCCCTGTCGACATCAACAGGATGGATGTTGGTGGCGCCGAACTGGTTTTCAGCGATCAGGTGCTTCGTCCAGACATTTCTCGGGTTGGCAGGAGCCTCCCACCAGGCAAACCAATTTCCTGATTTGGCTGCACTGGCGGCATCAGGACGCCCGTCACCGTTCACATCACCTAATCCCAAGTAGTGAGAGAGACCTGGGGCATCCTTATCGGCAAACACATAGCGTTCCCAGTTGTTTGCCGTGCGGGGATTGCCGGGCACGCGAAACCAGACCAGCGATTCGGGAAAAGGACCTTCGGCAAGGGCACTCGTTGCCAGGAGATCAGATTTGCCTTCGCCATCGACGTCGCCGATGAGCAGACCATGAATGCCATTCACCTGGTCATCCACCAGGTGAACTGACCATGGTTCCCTGGTCGGGTGTTCGGGGCATTCAAACCAGACAATCAGACCTGGAGTGTATCGCGTGGCCAGATAATCGGGATCTCCATCTGCGTCGACGTCCATCACTTCGCTGTGAAGAAAGTCATGGTCAACGTCTTCTGCCAGGAGGATTTTCTTCCATTTCGGTGCGACAAACAGCCACGTTCTTCTGTTGCAATTGGCAATGATGTCGGTCTTGCCGTCACCCGTGAAATCGGCGGCGACGGCCGTCATCGTCTGGCCACCGGTGGGAATCGAGTGTTTCTTCCATGCATTTCCAGCCGCGCGATTGCTCCTGGTGGCACCGGATTCCTGAGCAGTGACTGTGCTGTGCAGCGATGCAAAAAACAAAGTCGGCAAAAGACATCCTGCAAACACGATATGTTGTGTTCTGAAAATCAAAGCAAGCATCGACGTGCCCCTTGGCCTGGAGACGAGAGCGGATCAACTTCGCTAAGGGTGAAAATTACGGTGTGGAAATCCTGAAATCAAGTGTGCCTGCCGGTTCACAGGGTCTCCCAGGCAACAGGAACGACTGTGCATTGCCAGCAGAGGATACGGGTTTCACAATAATGTTGAACTGCACATCCTGGTCGTGGTGCCTTCGTTAAAACCCGGGCAGATCAGCCAGGCAGCAGAACCAGACCGTCATTTGGTGGGCAGCCAGCACGCTGCAGAACAATCTCTTCTGCAATCGGCAAAGATTACCGGTTACAAAGGTATCCGGCTGAGTTATGTCGAGAGTCACCGCTGGCAGTGCTGCAGACAGGCACCAGCCACAATTCATCCTACTATTTCGTATTCGTTAAAGGCGGCAAATTCAGAATGTCGATCCGTAAAAGCAGATACAGCCCTGCTTCGGCTGCGTGCACAATTGGGAACGTCGGCTCGCAGATACAATGTCTGACGATTTCCGTATCTGAGAATCAAAGTGGCGCATTAGTTTGAGCGATGCTGTTCCTTTCTGTTCGGGGGGAGCGGAGATGGCAATTGGGTCATGGGCACAATTAGTGTGCTCGCGAAAAGTTTTCTGGCTGTCAGCGCAGTACCTTTGGTGTATTCGGGGTGAATCACTCAGGACGTGCAGTAAAAAGACACACCTTGGGGTGCTTGGTGTTCTGCTTGCCGTGACTTTCTCCGGTTGCGCACGGGAGCACTTTCGTTTAGAGGCCGACCATGAGGTGGCATGTCTGGTCCATGAAAAATCGGGCGACGCTCGCTGGGGATTAGACGACTTCGGAATTGATGTTGATGCGAGAAGTCGATACGCGGACGTGTACGACCCCGATCACCCGCCCATGCCGCCGGATGATCCCGCGTCACATCAGTTGATGCATTGTGTCGACGGAAAAGAGCACTGGGACGAATGGCACAACAACGGTGATATTGATCACCTTGAGAACCCGTACTGGTATGAATATCTGGAAAACACAGCAGTCCGAAATGACCAGGGTGATATTCAGCTAACGCTTGAGGACTCGATTCAGCTCGCTCTGATTCATTCTCCCAGGTGGCAGCAACAGCTGGAAACACTCTATTTTTCTGCTCTTGACGTCAGTTCGGAGCGATTCCGTTACGACGTGCAGTTCTTCGGCGGGACGGGAATCAGCTATTCGCATCTCGGACGCAAAGGTCCCGGGGGAGAAAGTAATTTATTGTCGGTCACCAATGACGCCGGCAGAAGTGGTGGATTTAGAGGCAGTAATGCGGTGCTGAATCGTCGTCTTGCCGCCGGCGGACAGCTTCTGGTTGACTTTGCAAATGCATTTACGTGGCAATTCCTCGGGTCGGATTCCAGTACTGCGCGTTCGACGCTTGGTTTCACGTTTCTTCAGCCGCTGTTGAGAGCTGGTGGCCGGGCAGTGGAGCTGGAACGTTTGACGATCGCGGAACGTGCACTGCTGGCCAACCTGCGTTCCCTGCAGCGGTATCGCCAGGGATTTTACACGAATGTGGTGATTGGCGAACTCGGTGTTACAGGACCACAACGTCGTGGAGGGTTTCAGGGTGGCACGGGGCTGACAGGATTCACTGGACAGGGCGGTGCCGGATTTGGTGGTGTGGGTGATGCGACAGGGTTCGGACGGATCTTCGGCCGGGGCGGTGCGGCCGACGGAGGTGCTGGTGGTGGTGCAGGGTTTGCCGGTGGTGGTGCCGGCGTTGTCGGGGGATTCATGGGACTGCTGCAACAGTTTCAGCAGATCAGAAATACTGAGGACAGTCTTGCCGCGCAGCTGCAGACACTGGCTTTGCTTGAGTCCAATCTGGAGGCAGGACTGATCGATATCGCTCAGGTGGATCAGTTTCGTCAGAACATAGAGACCGAACGCGCCAATCTGCTTCAGTCACAGAACACTTTGGCAACCTCGCTTGACACATTCAAACGCGTGACACTGGGTTTGCCGCCGAATCTTCAGCTGTCACCTGACGATAGCATGATCCGTCCGTTTCAACTCATCCTTCCTGATGTGTCTGAGCTGCAGGCTCAGATTACGCAGTACATTTCTCAGTTCGGAGACCTGCCGGAACAGCCGAATGACGAACAGCTCGAATCCGCGTTTACACAGGTCCGGGAGTTTGCAGATCTGGTTGGCCAGCAGCTGAAACAACTGCCGCCCGAACTCCAAAAACTGGACGAGGTACTTATCGGGCGACTCGAGGGACTGGACGGTGCGCAACGCAGTCAGCTGGAAAAAGAACGCGAACGGATGGATTCCGAGTTGGTTGAGCTTCATGAGCGGCTGGAGGAGTCCGGAGAACGACTGCAGGAGCTGGTCTCGGACATCACCGATGAGAAACGCGAAGACATTGGTGACGGCGTGGTGGAAATCCTGAATGAAGTTGGAGCAATTCTTGGGGAAGGATCGCTGATTCTGGCACGCGCCCGCCTGGAAATGATCACCGTCGAGAAGATTGATCTGACATCAAATGCAGCTCTGCAGATCGCACGTGTCAATCGGCTGGACTGGATGAATAACCGGGCCGCACTCGTTGATTCATGGCGTCTGATCGAATTCAACGCCAACGCTCTAAAATCTGACGTGAGCATTCGCTTTGACGGTGACTTGAACACACGCGGACGAAATCCGCTGAAATTCGATGGACAGACTGGTTCGCTCGGGGCGTCGGTACAGTTCGATCCACCACTTACGAGACTACTGGAGCGAAACAGTTTCCGCCAGCAGCTGGTGGAGTACCAGCAGGCCCGACGGCAAATGATCCAATTCGAAGATCTGATCATGCAGAACACTCGTAACCTGATTCGCGGTTTGGAGCAGTTGCGAATCAATCTGGAAATTCAGCGACGAGCTGTCGCGATTGCAATTCGTCGAGTTGATCAGACGCGTGAGGCGCTGAACCAGCCGACGGCTCCGGCTCAACCAGGCCAGTTGCCACAGTCATTCGGCCCGACACTGGCTCAGAATCTCCTGTTTGCATTGTCCGATCTGCGGAATACGCAGAACAACCTGATGAGCGTCTGGTTGAATTACCACGCGACCCGCATGCAGCTGTATCGCGAACTGGGTGTCATGCTGATTGACGAAAATGGTTTATGGGTTGATTGCCCACTGAGTGAAGCCGTCAAAGCGTCTGGGGCACACGAATCATGCCCGCAACTGCCACCGACTACGGCGGACCAGTGGGCGCAACAACGACATGAGACACCTGAAAACGTTAACTTCACCGAGTCCGAGATTCGATCAGATACTGACTCTCCCGTGGCGAATCCGTCCATAGAGGCACCATCATCGGAAGCATGTGCGGCGTGGAAAAGTGAGGGTTGGAAAGCGACCTGCACACAGGTTGGTTGGAGCCCCAAATCACACCATGCGTCCCAGCAGCGATGACCCCAACGCAGTAATCCTGCAGCTACAGAAGCCCCGGTTCACGTCCTCGACCAGCTCGAAGAACCATTCCGGAGAGAAGCTGGCAGCGAGTGGACGTGTGAACCGGCGGCACCTGCCGCAGGTCTTCGCTGTTTGTTGTATCTTGATCAAAGTCCGACGCCTGTTCGTTTGGATCAGGCATTCCTGACGTTTTAAGGTTGCGACGTCCATTGGCGGGTTGATCAGTTGACATCCGTAATTTCGCTTCCGAACTGACGTCCTGCTCCGGTGCAAGAGGTCGCTGCGCGGTGTCGCGCGCGTTCTCCAAAACAAAGTTTGACACTCATTCGGATATATTTTGCATTCTCGATCAGGTAAGATTTAACCTTCTTGTCACACGAACGCAGTTGACCCGCAACCAACCTGTTTTGCGGGATCGTTTGTTCAGCGGGGACACCGTCATGGCAGCTTTCGAATTGCCGAAGGAACCAGTGCAGGTGGAGTTTAACCAACAACCGGTTCGTCGTGGAAGCAGCGGTGGCACAGTCGTTGGACTGCTGTTGTTGCTTGTACTGGTTTCCGGGGGAGCCTTCGCCTGGGCATCACTCAACGGCGACGAGGAATCACAACGGAAAGATGGAGTTTTACTCTATAATGTTGTGAAGGATGACATCCTTGTGACTGTGACCGAAGACGGGAACGTTGAAAGTGCAATGAACGTCGATGTGAAAAGTTCTGTTAGCGGGGGCAGTACGATTCTGTGGATCGTCGAAGATGGCACAACGGTGGAGGCTGGTGACGAGATCGTACGGCTGGACAAATCAAATATTGAGGACCAGCTTAACTCACAGAAGATGAATTTCGAGAAGGCGAACGCCGCCAGAATTCAGGCTAGGGGAGACCACGGGGCGGCAGAGCTGGCTGTCAACGAGTACCAGGAGGGCACATTCATCGAAGAGCAGAAGAAGGCTGAAGCCGACATTCGGATTGCACAGGAGAATCTGCGGTCGGCGGAGAATTTTCTCGTCTTCACAAAGAAAATGGTGCGGAAGGGCTTCGCAACGTCGCTGCAGCGGGAAGCCGACCAGTTTGCAGTCGAGCGGGCGAAGCTGGAGCTTGAAGCGGCGGAGACACGGAAGAAGGTCCTTGTCGAGTTTACAAAACAGAAAACACTCAAAGACCTTGAAGCAAAGCGCGAGGCAGCAGCTGCGCAGGCTCGTGCGAATCAGGCAGCCTTTGATCTTGAGAAGGTTCGTCTTGAACGACTCCAGAAACAACTCAACAGCTGCGTGATCCACGCACCGCAGAATGGAATGGTTGTCTATGCAAACAATCCTGGTCGCAGATACGGCGGCAATCAGGACGTCCAGATCGAGGAAGGCGCCAGTGTTCGGGAGCGGCAGACAATCATCCGGCTGCCGGATCTTTCTCAGATGCAGGTCAAGGTAACTGTTCATGAGTCGAAGATCGATCAGCTCAGGCGGGGAATGCCGGCTCGTATTGTGATTCAGGACGTGGACTACAAAGGCCACGTCATTTCCGTGGCGAATCAGCCGGAACAAACCAGCTGGTTCTCTGCCAACGTTAAGGAATATGCGACAACAGTGGCGATTGAAGGTGAGTCAAAAACATTACGTCCAGGCATGACAGCACACGTTGAAATCCTCATTGCTGATTTGAAGGATGTAGTGACTGTGCCGGTGTCGTCGATTGTTGAACAGCGAGGATCGTATTTTTGCTGGGTGAAGAACACTGATGGCTATCGCAAACAGCCACTTGAGCTTGGTCGCACGAACGACAAGATGGTCGAAGTCCTGGGGGGAGTAAAGGAAAATGACAAGGTGCTGCGAAATCCGAAAGCTGTGATTGATGAAGCCGCCCGGGAAATCCTGCTCGAAGATTCGGGCCGTGATCGGTCGCAGTTCGGCGACGGTGATCTATCCGATGGCACTCAGGACACACAGCTTCGGGCTGAACAGACTTCGGATGGACAGCGCCGCGGAATTTCCGGTGGCGGATCCGAGTTGCCGGAATCCGGAAAAGCTTACATCGCTGAGTACGATAAAGATGGAGACGACAAGGTGGCGCAATCGGAACTCGATGAACAGTCTCAGCGATCAGCACAATTCTGGTTCAGCCACGTTGATGCAGACGGGGATGGTGCACTGAACGAAGCAGAAACTAATGCCATGCTCGAAAGTCGGCGGCGATTTACGAGTGCTGGCCAGTTCGGGGGAGCACCAGATGGAGCGTCCGCCGGCGGACGTACGGATGATGTGGCTCAGCCCGCAGACCGTGAGCGTCCGGACCGGCGGTCTTCTTCAGCTCATGGCGGGCTTGACATGATGCAGTTTGATACGGACGGCGACGGGAAAGTCTCCAAGGACGAGGCTCCGGAACGCATGCGGCCGTTTTTCGACCGTATGGATACCAACGGAGACGGAGGGATCACAACAGAGGAAATCGAGGAGGTGCGCAGGACACGTGGAGGTCAGGGAGGCTCGCCGGCTGGTTTGAACGGCCGGAGGTAGCTGCAACAGAGACTGTCGGCGAGTCCCTGGATCCGGTGATGAGTCGTCTGGCACCTCGACCTTGAAGATGGACGATCAGTCTCTTTCCGTTCATCGGGATGATCCTTAGAACGGACGTTGTGGCAAGAAGGCCGTATTCTGTGATTAAACGATTAGTCCGCCCGCTGTTCCACAGCTTCAAGAGTCTGCTTCTTCATAAATTGCGCGCTGGTCTGGCGGTGCTGGGAATTCTGATCGGTGTGACTGCTGTGATCTGGCTTGTCGCGCTGGGTGAAGGTGTAAGTTATCAGGCTCAACAGCAGATCAAGGAACTGGGTGCGACAAATATCATTCTCAAGAGTGTCAAACCATCGACAAGTTCATCGTCCGGTCGCAGTTTTATCGTCGAGTACGGACTGAAGCGTGACGACTACGAGCGAATTCTTGCAGGTGTGCCAACGGTCGAACGTGCCGTCCCCATGCGGGAAATTTCCAGCAACGTTCGCGCGGGAACCCAGGATACCGACGTTCAGCTCATCGGGTGTACAGCGGCTTATTTCGACATCAATTATCTGAATCGCAATCGGGGTCGGATGTTGTCGGATCGGGACATAGTAGAGCGGCAGAACGTGGCCGTTATCGCCGCCGCCACTGCCGAATCGCTGTTTGGCTATAAAAATCCCATCGGCCGAACAATTGAAATCGCAGCAAACAATCGTACCGATGTATATCTGATTGTTGGGCAGACAGAGAGCCGTATGCCCTCAGCGTCAATTGGCAGCAGCTTTGAAGGTCGCGATTATAACGAAGATGTATACATTCCGCTGTCAACATTCCGGTCCCGGATTGGTGATCAGGTTGTGACATCACGAGCAGGGAGCCGGGAGGGTGAACTGGTTGAGCTCAGTCAAATTACAGTAACTGTTGGTGATGTGTCTCAGGTGGGAGAGGCCGCTGACATTATCGAAATCCTGCTCGAAAAATATCATAGCAACAAAGGTGACTACTCCATCACCGTCCCGAAGGAACTGTTGCGACAGGCAGAGATGCTGCGCATGATGTTCAATGTGCTGTTGATTGTCATTGCCGGGATCTCTCTGTTTGTCGGTGGTATCGGCATCATGAATATTATGCTGGCAACGGTTACGGAACGTACGAGAGAAATCGGCATTCGCCGCTCCATCGGAGCAAATCAAACTGACATCATTGAGCAATTCCTGGCTGAAACAATGGTGCTGTCCGGTCTTGGTGGAGTCGCCGGAGTTGTTTGCGGCTTTCTTTGCGGGCCTGCAACGGACACCGTCCTTTGGGGAATCGAGAGCTGGTTGCCGGAAGTTTGGCGGTCGCTGCCGCCAACCATTCAGAATCTGAAACCGATCATCGCTCCCTGGTCGGTTTTCGCCGCTTTCTTTATATCCGTTGGCGTGGGAATTGTCTTCGGTCTGTATCCCGCGCGTCGCGCTGCAATTATGGACCCCATCGAAGCACTCAGGCACGAATAACTGTTGAGTATCTCAGACCCGATCACATTGCACGGTCAGTATTTAATGGAACTCGCCGGACTCATCGATGATCTGCACAAGTACTATCACCTCGGTGATCACACCGTGAAAGCGCTGAGGGGAGTGTCTGCTGAGTTTCCGACCGGCGACTTCGTGGCAATCATGGGCTCATCCGGCAGCGGAAAGAGCACGCTTCTGAATATCCTCGGTGGCCTCGATCGACCGACCACAGGCCGTTACGTTATCGCGGGCAGTGATGTGTCGATGCTGACGGACCACGAATTGTCGGCAATTCGAAATAAAATGATCGGGTTCATTTTTCAGTCATACAATCTAATAGCTCAGTTCACCGTTCTGGAAAATATCCAGATGCCATTGAACTATCGCCGGGGCAGGCCTCCTTTGAGTCGGGAAGATGACGATTGGTGCAGGGAACTGGCGGTGCAGGTTGGTCTTGCGGACCGTCTCGACCATCGTCCCTATCAGCTTTCCGGCGGCCAGCAACAGCGGGTCGCGATCGCCCGTGCGCTCGTCAACGATCCTGCGATCATCCTCGCCGACGAACCGACGGGCAATCTCGATTCGTCGACATCAAAGGAGATCATGGAAATCCTGCACCGACTGAATAGGGAAGGCCGCACGATCATCATGGTGACCCACGAGCTGGAAATCGCACGAGAAGCCAAACGGCGGATCTACATGAAAGACGGTATGATTGCCCGTGACCCCGTCTTTCCCGGTTAGATGTACAAGCTGCCCCTTAAGTACAAGTATTTATGTCCACGCCTGTAACAACTCCTCACTGCGGACTTCCGTTCTGGCTTGACATCGAACGCCCGAGATACCCACAGCTTGGACACGATATCACTGCAGACGTTGTGGTGGTAGGGGCCGGAATCAGCGGCCTTAAACTCGCACACTGTCTTGCGCGGTATGGTGTCAATGTGGTTGTGGTCGAAGCCGGTTGGGTGGGGGACGGTGCGTCTGCGCGCAATCAGGGCTGCATCACTTTCGGGGGGGGCAGTTACGCAGAGTTTTCGCAGGTGCACTCGCGTGAGATGGCGCGCGATTTGTGGAGGCTCGGACTGGAAAGTCATCGCCTGATCAGAGAACAGATTGACGAGTACGAAATCGCATGTGACTACCAGGCAAATGGTCTATTCACGCTTGTGCGTCCTGATGTACCAGGGTGGGAGAAGCAGTTGGAAGCCTACAGAACGGATTGTGCGCTTCTTCGTCAGGACGGTTTTGACGCCGTCATACTTGACAAGAATGAAACGCAGGAACGATCCGGCAGTCCATTTCCTGTTGCGGCGTTCGCCCAGTGGGAGGCGGCTCAGTTTCACTCCGGAAAATTCGTTGTCGGTTTGGCCCGCGGCATCTCGCAGCGGCCAGAGGTAAGCCTCTTTGAGGAAACTCGTGCGCAGCGAATTGAAGTCTGCGACAGTTCCGTGCGATTGCACACATCTGGTGGCATCGTGACCGCGGAGCGAGTCTTTTTGGCAACGAACGCTCTGGTGCCGCAGCTCGTTCCGGCATTGGAACCTAGCCTGCGGGCCGAACGCGGTCAGGTCTTCGTCACAGAGCCGCTTGCGGAACGCCCCTGCACAGGATGTTGTGGTGGTCCGCTTGCCTGGTGGCGCGAAATTATCGAGGACGATGGCAGATTTCGGTTGTTGTTTGGGGGTGGAAGAATGCGAGACGAACCGGACAGCTTGTTTCCGCAGTTTACGAAGAGTGGTGCCCCGAATCCACAATTGGAGAGTGAGGGGTTCAGTCCATCAACTGAGCACCAGCATCGGCTCGACACCCAGTTCGCCATCTTCTTTCCGCATCTGGCGGGGGTGCGCATTACGCATCGCTGGGGAGGACTGCAGTCGTTTACATGTGATGATCTCCCGATACTCGGCGAATTCACCCCTTCCCGGCGAGTTCACGGGATCGCCGGACTCTCCGGGAAGGGAAACTGCTATGCAGACGTCGGCGCCGAATTAATGGCAGGCAAAGTCACGGGAGTTCAGAGTGACATTGAGCTTCACTACGGACCGCTCATGGAAAGGCTGCTCAAACCTGACCGGGCCACTGCGAACTGGGATGCCTGGGAGACGACCCATCAAGTTTGAGGCGATTCAATTCGTTGAGACTTTGTGGCGAGTGGATTCGCTCGGGACTTTCGTCGACAATCCGTGGTTATTGTGCCGGTTGGGTTTTCCCTGATTTTCCGGAGACGACTTCTATGCCGATCCGTATTCTGACAGTCCTTATTTCGGCGACCGTCTGTGCTCAGGCGTCGGCAGGAAACTGGCCGGCGTGGCGAGGACCACACGGGACCGGAATCAGCGATGAAAAAGGTTTGCCGGTCCGCTGGAACGCGTCGCAAAACATCCGCTGGAAAGTTCCACTCGCGGAACCATGTAACTCAACGCCCATCGTCTGGGGCGATCAGGTGTTTTTCACTCAGGGGTTGGACGGTGGAAAGCAGCGGGCGCTGATTGCGCTGAACCGCAGAACCGGCGAAAAGCAGTGGCAGCACGAAGTTAACTGCAACATCGAGGAAACGACGCACCGGCAGAACCCTCCCTGCAGTGCGTCACCTGTTACCGACGGGAAGGTGGTGTATGCTAATTTTGCGTCTGGCGGGATCCTCGCCTGCCGACTCGATGGCAAACAACTCTGGCACCGCAAGCTTGGTCATGTTGTTAGCCGCTGGGGCAATGGCGGCAGTCCCGTCATCCATGACAACCTGCTTATTGTATTCCACGGGCCGGGAAAGCCGTCGATACTTTACGGACTGGACCGTATAACAGGCGACACCGTGTGGACGTCGCGGGAAACCCCGATCAACAGCCCGGCATTCGGCTCCTGGAGCACACCGGTGATTGTGAATGTCGGCTCTCGTCAGGAATTGATCATGCCGCTGCCCGGCGCAAAAATCGGCGGCCCCGGGTGGTTCAAGGGCTACGATCCGACCAGCGGGAAAACACTGTGGCAGGTGGACGGTCTCGGGAACGAGATCTACGCGATGCCGATCATCGGAAACGATGGGCGCATCATTATTGGTATCTCAGGCCACAACGGACCCACGATGGGAATCCGTCCCGGGGGCTCGGGTAACGCCACGGCAACTCATCGGTTGTGGAGAACAGAGAAAAAGAATCCGCAACGAGTCGGCAGTGGTATCATTCATGATGGATACATATACCTGGCTGACGCCAACGGCGTTCTGCAGTGCCTGCACGCTGACACTGGTGAAGTCGTCTATCGAGAGCGGCTGTCCGGCAATCTGTGGGGATCCATCCTTTTGGCTGAAGGACGGCTGTACGTCAGCAATCTGGAAGGCGATACGTTTGTGGTGAAGGCGTCAACAGACTTTGACCGCATTGCAAAGAACAGTATCGGGGAACCGACGTATGCAGCCTTGGCTCCCGCCCATGGAGACCTGTTCCTTCGCACTCACCGACATCTGTACTGTATCAGCAGCGGGAATTGAGGGCCTGAACAGCCTGTTCTGCAGGAACCTCACGGAATGAACACCAGTATTGATGCTGAGATTCTTGCGCCACCGCATTCGCTGCTGTCTCGCAATCCACTGCAGTGGTTGCGGTATTTCGGGCCGGGTGCCATTGTTGCATCGGTCAACGTAGGCAGTGGTGAGGTGCTATTCCCTTCCCGCAGCGGTGCCCTGTTCGGCTACGCACCTTTGTGGATCTTCCTGCTGGTCTCTCTGCTGAAATGGGCGATGGCTTACAGCAGCATGCGACATATGGTGCTCAGTGGCGCCCATCCTTTTGAGCGATGGAGTCAGCTTCCGGGTCCGCGCGGCTGGCTGCCGCTGTTTGTCGTCCTGATAGCGGTGCTCTGCACACCGTTCTGGAGTTCGTTCATGCAGGGCATTCTTGGGACGGTGAGCACGTGGATATTCGGCATCGGCGATCTTCAGATCTGGGCGACAGCCGCTGTCGGTGTCTCGTTGCTGCTTCTGGCGTGCGGCGGTTATCAATTCCTCGAACGCGCACAAATCGTCATCCTGGGAGTCACAATTCTGGGAGTCTTTGCGTCTGTCGTCTCGATTGGTACTGACTGGCTTGGTGTTCTGAAGGGCTTGCTGATTCCTCAATCACTGGTGTATCCGGACTGGGCACGGGAAAGCTATCCGAACCTGCAGAATCGCACCGTATGGGTTGAACTGTCCATGTACGCCGCGGCGATTGGGGGGCAGAGTTATGACTATTTGTGTTATGCCTCGTTCCTGCGCGACAAACAATGGGGACGTGCTCATGTGGGGGTAGCCGGTCAGGACGTGCTGAAACTAACAGCGGTGCAACCACACCACCCGGCCCGTGCCTGGGTGCGCGCTGCCATCATCGACACTGTGCTGAGTTTTGTGATGATCGTGCTGATCGCAGGTGCGTTTGCCATTTTGGGAGCAGTGGTTCTGCGTCCTCAGCAATTGCTTCCTGAAGGCGTGGATCTGTTGAATCACCAGGCCTTGTTCCTGACGCGTTTAAGTCCCCTGCTTCTGCCACTGTATCAGCTGGCGGTTTTTTCTGCGTTTTTCGGCAGCATGTATGCCGGGCCGGAAATGACCTATCGCACGGTCTACGAGTATTTACTGACGATATCTCGCAGTCGGGACCGTTTGCCGGTTGCGCGTATCCGGTGGATAGTAATCGTCTGGACGTTTGGCGGTGGTTTGACCATCTTATGGCTCAAACGTCTGTACTCCGACGTCACTCTGGTTGACATTATTACACCGGCTGGTCTCTACACCGGCGTGCTGCTGTGTAGTTTCTTTTGCCTGGCAAATGTCTGGGCCGACCGGAAGTTCCTGCCAGATCCGCTCCGTCTGCCTGGCTGGCTGGGTGCACTCAACCTTCTTGGGGGGGTGGTGTTTGCTGTGATTGGCGTCAAGGCACTGTGGGATCACAGTGTATGGCACATTGTCGTTCTTCCTGGGCTGCTCTGTGTCGCAATCATGCTGGCACGCTGTCTCCCATTTGTCTGCGATGAACCCGCTGTGCCAGGGAACATGTGAGCTTGGTGCAGTGCAGCTACCCATGTTGATCTTCGAATGATGAAGGGGTTGAAAGATGATGAATGACTCGAGCGTCGGCGCGCAATTCAACGTTCGCCACGAGCTCGTAAGAGCGTATCTGCGTGAGAACGATCTCGGTGCTCTGCTGGCTTACTCCCCGCCGGCTGAACACAAGTGGATGCAAACCGGTCACGTGGCTTACCTGTCCGGCTGGGCTAACCACGATCGGATTGTCGAGTCTGTCGTAGTCGTGCCCGTGGCGGGACCTGTGGTACTGCTGCTCACGGGTATGGACTATATGCTCGAGCAGATCGCGGATGTGAGCCCCATTCAGGATGTTCGACTGGTTCAGCCGATTGACCCCAACGCCATTGCCGCGCATCGCAAAGGACAGGGCCACGGTCCGCGCGACTTCGTAGCCGAGACGCGGGCGATTCTTGATGATGCGGGTGCCGGCGGAAAGGGTGTGGGGGTCGTGGGGATTGGTTCGATGCCGGTTCCGTTCTTCGAGTCACTGAGTGATGGGTTAGGTGACCAGCTCCGCAGAGTCGATGACATTGTCAGCGAAATCCGTACTATCAAGTCGCCGGACGAAGTGCAGTTCATGCGCGAGGCGGCCAGACTAAGTGACCTGGGATTTGAGACAATGCTCAGAGTAGCTCGCCCTGGCATGCGCGGTATAGAAATCGTTGCCGAGATGGAACGTGTTGTGCGCCGCGAAGGCGCAGACCATGCCAAGTACTGGATGGCGTCCGGACCTCCTTCGCAGTGGGCGGACTCGCGACTGGATCTCAAACCGCACGAGCGCGTGTTGCAGAATGCTGATCTGATGGCCTCCTGCTCATACGTTGTCTATAAAGGATACTGGTGTCACGGCCATCGCACGGGCGCGCTCGGCAGGCCGTGCGGGGAGCTGTCCGACATCTATGCCGTTGTACGTGAGGCGCAGGACGCGGGCCTCTTGAGACTGAAGCCCGGAGTGAGCGTTGCCGAGGTGGGGGCCACCATTCGCGACATTGGGGCGCACTACAACTTTGACATGCCCGGTTCCCGCTACGGCCACGGTATCGGTCTGGATTACAGCGAGCAGCCTGTTCCGCTCAACGACACCAACCAGCGGCAACTTGAATCCGGAATGACTGTGGTTGTCCATTCGGTCTTCACGCTGCCGGAGAGCGGCAAGATGTTTGTTGCGCTGGGCGACGTGTGTCATATTACGCCCGACGGACCGGAATTTCTGATGGATTTCAGCCGCGACCTCTTCTTGGCAGGCGAATGAGCAAGCAGCGAATTGTTGCCACCGCACGGATTGGTGAGCCCGCAATTACCATTCTCAATCGAATTGCAAAGCTGGAGACCGCTCCGGCTCCTGACGAAAAGACAGTCATGGCAATGCTTGAGGGTACAACGGCCATTGTTTGCCGCGGTGAAGGCGGTGCATCACGGCAACTGATCGAAGCGGCTGAATCGCTGAAGGTCATTGGCCGGTGCGGCGCTGGCTACGACAGTGTGGACGTGGTTTGCGCGACCGAACGTGGTATTCCACTGGTCATCGCCCCCGTGGGGGGATTTGCGGTTGCCGAAGGCGCGTTGGCCATGCTGCTCTCGCTGGTCAAACTGTTGCCGATGGGTGACCACGCGGTCCGCACTGGCAACTGGCAGTGGCGTTACAATCATCTTTCCGGTGACATGACTGAAAAGACGCTGGGTTTGATTGGTTTCGGCCGTATCGGAAGTCACCTGGCGGAACTCGTCCGACCGTTCTTCATGACTGTGCTCGTCTGCGACCCATGGGTCGATGTGACCGGGGTCGAACAGGTTGAACTGGATGAACTTCTTGCCCGCAGCGACTACCTCTCGTTGCACACACCGCTTAACGACGACACACGCGGTTTAATCGATGCTGAACGGATCGCGAAGATGAAGCGCGGTGCAATCCTGATCAATACTTCGCGCGGCGGTGTCATCGAGAGCCTGGACGTACTGGCCGATGCACTGGACAGCGGCCAGCTCGCAGCGGTGGGACTGGATGTTTTTCCCAGCGAGCCGCCGGACACGTCACACCGCATCTTCCACGACCCACGCTGTCTATGCTCACCACATTTGGTTGGCGGCAGCCAACTGGCGATGTATCGCATCTACGAATCGATGGCCAATGACATGACCGCCGTGCTCTCAGGCGGGAGACCTCGATTCTGTGTCAACCCGGAGGTCTTCAGCCCGTGACGCGATCGGGTCCACGATTCCTGGGACCGACGCCGGAATACAGGAGGTCTGTCACTGCTGCCGAGCCAGTTCTCTCTGAAAGGTTTTCTCGCGTTCGGCAATATACGCCTGGTACCCGTCCGGATCGATAAACGGATTCTGTTCTGCGTTCCTGAGACGCCTGTACTTTGCCGCCATGTCGTAGTACTTGCCGTGCGCACCCAGAAAGATGTCACAGGGCAGATTTTTCAACAAAGCGAACCCCCGGGCGTAATCGTCCGCGATCCTGGGATACGTCGTATTGCCCACAAGCTGGTAGCCAGGATTGACGTTCGGACTGCCTACCACCACGACATTCAGATCCCGTTTTCCGTCTGTAACGTTCCAGGTCCAGCTGGTACATCCACGGGTGTGACCGGCGGTGCGGCGTGCGACGAGGGTGGTGCCACCCAGTCTGACTTTGTCACCATCGACCAGAACTCCATCCACCGGGCATGGCCGCCATCGCGCGTCCGTGTAAAGGTACTGTCCTTTACCTCCTGTCACAATGACATCATCATCACCGGCCATCACAAACACTTTTGCCCCGGTGAGCTCGCGCAGCAGACCATGTCCGGCTACGTGGTCGCCATGAGCGTGACTTGCCAGCAAAATTTTGACGTCGTCCATTTTGAAACCAAGCGACTCGACCGATGCGCGGATCAGTGAAACGGTTTCTTCGAATCCACTGTTGATGACGATATGCCCGTCGGGCGTCCTTACCAGGTAACTGGAAATGTCTCTTGAACCGACGTAGTAGACGTTGCCAAAGATGCGATGCGGTGGAAACGGCTCGTCGGCCAGTCCTTGAACGCTAAAGACCATCGCTGTCAGGAACATGCGAATAAGCAAAGACCACATGAATTATACTCCGGCTGGCAAAGGAACGGGGGAAATTGCGGACCACACCGGTTTACACCACGCACGGCTGTGAGGGGCGGCAGTTCTTTCCATACGGCAAATTGCTGACAGCCGACAGATGCGATGCTGCGCGGCAGGTCTGCAGGATTACCGCATCAAACCCAAGGAAAATTTTCCATGCTGCCGCTGGCACAGAGTTCTTTCTGGAAAAGACCTCGGGCATTCAGACTGACCTGGAGCTTGACAGACACTTAGGAAAGAATTCCCTGAACGACCTTTCCGTGAATGTCGGTGAGGCTCATGTCACGGCCGCCGTAGCGGTACGTCAATTGCTCGTGATCCAGGCCCAGCAGGTGCAGGATCGTGGCGTGCAGGTCAAAGACAGTGACGATGTCTTCCACTGAGTTCATTCCCAGCTCATCTGTTTCCCCGTAGATCGTACCTCCTTTGATGCCACCGCCGGCCAGCCAGACAGAAAAGCCTGCCACATGGTGGTCCCGTCCGTCACCGATCACCGCGTGTGGCGTCCGCCCCATCTCTCCCGCGAACAGGATCAGGGTGTCGTCCAGCATCCCGCGCTGCCTGAGGTCCGTGATCAACGCAGCAATCGGCTGGTCCACCACGAACGCGTTGCGTTCGTGGTCAGCTTTGAGATTATCGTGCTGGTCCCACGTGCCGACAGACTTGTCCAGCGGATTGGCAGTGATTTCAATGAATCGAATTCCTGCCTGGACCAGTCGCCGCGCCCGCAGGCACTGAGTTCCGTAAAGCCGCAGTTGTTCGTCATGAGATTCAACGCCATATGTCTGTCTTGTGGAAAGTGTTTCACCGGACAGATCCAGTAACTGCGGAACGGTCGACTGCATGCGGTACGCCATTTCGTAATTGCGGATTGCGGATTCGACGCTGTCATTGTTGCCACCCAGAGAAACATTGAAATTACGGTCCTGGTCGAGAAGCAGGTCGAGTTTCGCTCGCTGTACGGCGGGTAACGTCCCGGCCGGGATAATATTTTCAACCGGAACTCCTTTTGCCCGAATTGGTGTCGCCTGAAAATCCGCCGGAAGATATCCATTGGCATAATTTTCACGGCCACCGGGGGGCACTTTGCCATTCTCCAGCAGCACGTAGCCAGGTAAGTTGGTATTGTCGCTGCCCAGACCGTAGGTGATCCATGAACCGATACTGGGTGAGCCGGCTCTCAGCCGACCAGTATGCATGAACAGATTGCCGGCCGCATGCAGTGGAAGTTCTGCAACCATAGATCGCACTACGGCGACTTCATCGATACAGCCGCCGATGTGTGGAAACAACTCGCTGACGGGAATGCCCGAACTGCCATAGGGGCGGAACGACCAGGGACTTTCTTTCCAGGTGCGGTTTCCCTGATTTTGCGTCTTCTTCTCGCCGCTCAAATCTCCGACTGACTGGCCGTGATGCTTCTGAAGAGCCGGTTTCGGGTCAAATGAGTCAACATGGGAAACCCCGCCGGCCATGAAGCAGAAAATCACGTTCTTCGCGCGTGCGGGATGATGATGTCGTGCACCGTCTGTCAGACCGGCATAAGCGCGATCGGCCAGCAGCGCAGACAACGCTGTAAGACCAAAACCGTTTGACGCGGTACGGAGCATCTCCCGTCGTGAGAATTCACGTGGCCGATGAAAAAGGGATTCGGCTGCACGATTCACAGGGTTTTTACCGAACATAGATCAATTCTTTCATATTAAGCATTGTGTGGGCGACGTCCTGCCAGATTTCCTGGCTGGACAGAATGTCCACTGGCTTTACGCCGTGCAATTCTGCCAATTGATCCACAAAGCCGAGCATCCGGGTCCGTTCTCCCCCATTCGGTGAACGCCCCAGGGACTTAAGGAAAATATAGTCAATACGGCTGGCAGCGAATTTGTCGTCGCGTGCTGCAAGCGTGTGACCCCAAACTCGGGATTGGTCGATGACAAACGGATCATTCAACAAAGCCAGTGCCTGTGCTGGCACGTTGGTCCGATCGCGACGGCCTCGTGTGGCTGTTTGATCGGGCAGATCAAACAGTTCCAGGAAACGCGGACCCTCCATGCGCGTGACTTTCAGGTACACACTTCGCCGTCCGTTGCCATCGATTGGTCCGGAATAGAGCTTGCGATGCTCTTTTGGTTCAACGCGAAATGGCTGAATTCCGGGTCCAAACTGCTTGCGGTCCAGTCCTTCGGACACGGCCAGGATCGTATCACGGATGGCCTCAGCTTCGAGTCGCTTGACCGGAAAGTGATGGATCAACCGATTGTCCGGGTCAATTTCCCGGAAAGACGCTTCTGCCACGCTGGACTGCCGAAAGGTTCTGCTTGTCACGATTTGTCGGATCAGCGATTTAATGGACCAGCCGGTGTGAACGAAACGTGCGGCAAGGAAGTCCAGCAGTTTGGGATGCGATGGCTGATCACCCAGTCGACCAAAGTCGTCGGGCGTGCGAACCAAACCCGAGCCGAACAGATGGTGCCAGACACGGTTAACCATCACGCGTGCGGTCAGCGGATTTTCCGGACTGGCAATCAATTCAGCCAGTTCGCGTCGTCCACTGCCATGCGTAGGAATTGGAGTTCTCGAACCTGTAATGACTTCAAGATACCGTCGTGGTTCGAGTTTTCCCCGGTGCAGGGGATTTCCGCGGATAAGCACAGGCGACGCGAAACCAGTCCCCTGATCAGCCATGCCGGCCACCACACGCGGCAACGGAACGGCCGATTCAACTTTACGATACTCGTGGACGAGATGTTCCAGTCCCGAATTCAGCTGTGTGGAGTTCTTAAGAATCCCGACGGAGAGCATCCAGTTGATCCAGCGTACATCATCATCCGAAGCTGTTCCATCTTTCCAGTTCCGGACCGCGTTCAGGCACACGGCACGATATGCTTGTGCCACTCCAGAAAAATGTGCCGGCTCAGGCTGTTCAAACAGCAGCAGAAGGTGGCTGAGCTCCGGCTGCGGCGTTTTGTCCCCGTCATGGACCACAGCCTTAACTACACCGAACCAGGAACGCGGAGACTGAAGCAGCGCTTCATCATTTCCGGCGACACCTGGACGGTCGGGCCAGCGAACATTGTCCGATTTGGTCGTCAGCTCGAGAAATGCTCGATGCGACGCGTCGACGCGGGTCGGATATGTCCGCCATTGAATCTCGTCGCTGCTGAGATATTCCAGCCCACCGCCGACATACTCATTTAGGGCACAACTGTCGACCACCGAGCGGATCATGCTCAGTCCGCCCCCGAGAATCTGTACGCTGACGTGTTCGCTATCTCCCGGCATCCATGGCGACTGGACGGTGCCGTTGAGTCGGCTGGAGAGAAGATGCGTGTAGATTCCGGCTGGCAGAAGCTCCGTCACCACAGCATCACCGGTCAGGCCCAGGACGAATTCACCGGCCGGCACAGGCCGATGGCCCGGTCCAAGTCCCGCTGTAGACCATCCTGTCTGGTGTCCCTCGCCAAACCACAACCAGGGTTCGAAGTTCTCCTCGTTTGACCTCGCGCGCTCTGACTGCTCCTTCTCATAAGTCGTGCGCACCGCTTGCCAGGCCAGTCGAACTTCGTCATCTGATTGAAGACAAAAAATTTGCTTCAGGATCGATACAGGATCTTCCATCGCGATTTTGTCGCACGCGAATTTTTTTACGAGTGGAGCTGTAGCCCTGTCGGCAGTCGTGTCGGAAGGAAGGTTTGACTGCAGCGCCGCGAGAATAAAATCATCGACATCATTCAGTGACGCCAGCCATTCCTTGGCGAGCAGAATATGAATCTTACTTTTTATCGATTTAAGTCGTTCAGCCTTGTCATTGATCCGGCCTGGCGTATCGATGGTCTGCACGGTCTGCCGTGAACTTTCCAGAATACCAGCCAAAGCGTAATAGTCCCGTGTTGAGATGGGGTCGAACTTATGATCGTGACAGCGGGCACACGAAACTGTTATTGCCTGGAACGCCTTGGTAAGTGTATCGATCTGGTTGTCAAGTGCATCAAAGCGGATCTCGGGAAACCTGACACAGTCATCATGTCCGAGTTCTCCGAACCGCCAGAAAGCCGTGCCGATCACCGATTCGTTAATGTTGAGTTCCTCATTGATGCGTGGCGAATCGATCAGGTCGCCGGCGATGTGTTCCCGTACCATCTGATCGTATGGGACGTCGTTGTTGAAGGCCCGAATAAGGTAGTCGCGATACTGCCAGACATCACGGATTTCGTGGTTCCACTCGTACCCGTGTGTTTCGGCAAAACGGACAACGTCCATCCAGTGCCGCGCCCACCGCTCCCCGAAATGCGGTGATTCCAGCAAACGATCCACAAATATTTCATATCCGTCGTTCGCATTCTGAGTGAGGAGAGTTTCGAACTCGGCAATCTCAGCCGGTGTCGGTGGCAGGCCCGTGAGAATCAGACTCAGACGCCTCAACAGTACGTAAGCTTCAGCGTCAGGAGCCGGCTGAAGTCCGGCATCTTCCTGCTTTGCCCGAATAAACCGGTCGATCAAATGTGTCGACCACACAGGGTCGATCGGCTTTGGGACCTCCGGCATGTGAACTTGTTGCAGACTCCACCAGTCTCGACGGTTTTCCAGAGTCAACTGCCATGAAATTTCGGCGACCTCTCCGGGCACAGGTGGGTGGTCGCGCGGATCGGGTGCACCCACTTCAATCCATTTTGCAAAATCAGCAATCACGTCGTTTGGCAGTTTTTTGTCGGGAGGCATTTCGAGGGATTCGTGACGGATTGCTTCAATCAACAGCGATTCCGTCACATTCCCCGGAACGACTGCCGGACCAGTGTCTCCTCCGCTGCGGATTCCGTCCCGACTGTCGAGCCGCAGTCCACCTTTCAGTTCTTTTGCAGCTGAGGAGTGGCACTCATAGCAGCGGCGGATCAGTACCGGGCGGATTTGCTTTTCAAACAGCTCGAGTCCCTGCTGGTCATCGGCTCGGCAGATTTGTGCAAACAGCTGCAGGCTGAAAAACGCGGCGGTCCAGCAACTGGTGGTGACAAAGAGTCGAAACGGACTCATGTTTTCCCCTGAGCCAGATCGGCCGGTCGACAGGCTAGCAGTACTGCCGCCGGAGTCTCAATTTGGTGCACATCAGTCCCGCCGCAAACCGGACGACTGCGGCTGACCTGAACCCGTGACTGAGTGCTGTGAAACTATCCGATGTGGATAGCATTGTCAATTTTAATGAATTCATTGCCGAAAGCCAAACTCGTTCGCAAAATGGATATCATTGTCTGGAGGCTGGTAGAGTATGAAACATACATCGCAGGGCTTAACTGACTGAATCTTTCATCAAGTCAACACGCGCTTGATGCTCTGAATGATCAAGCAAACGGTTGTCCTTGGTTTCGTGCTTTGCAGAAACATGACTCCGGTGGCAGATTCGATATCTGATTGCTCGGCCAGTGATCGTGTAACGCGATGAATTATCTGTTAGCAATGCGTCTCTTTACTCACGACTCAACCGTGTGCTTTTTCATCGGCAAACATTTATCCGTTGAAATCAGTGCCATGTGGCGACGCAAAACCGCCAGCATAGGTTTGGAGACAATCATCGACGCATCTGGCCGGCTTGGTAAACTGCCTCTGTCTGTCTACGCTGATCAGGATTGTTGTTGTGGATCGAAGGACGTGAGGCAGTTTTCCGGCACAAAAGAATTTCTATGAAACCAGTGCGTTCAATGATTTTGACGGCCTGTGTTGCTGCATTCATCGCAGAGTCCGCGGCAGCTACAGCTGCGGACGGGACCATCTTGCCGGCGGCCGAAGTACTGCCCCAGGTTCCCCCTGGATTTGAGATTTCTGTTTTTGCTTCCGAACCCCTCCTCTACAAGCCAACGTCTCTTTGCTTTGATGCCAGGGGACGCGTCATGGTCGGCCAGGGACCTCAGTATCATCTTGCCGAATCGATTGATGAGGCTGACAGCGTCATTCTGCTTCTCGACACGGACGGTGACGAAGTTGCGGATCAGCGCAAGGTTTTTGCCACAGGCTTTAACAGCATCCAGGGATTGGCCTGGAAGGGGCGCGATCTCTATGTGGCCAACTCGCCCGAACTCACAGTAGTGCGGGATCTCGACGGCGATGATGTGGCTGATCAGTACGTGGTGATTTACACCGATCTTGGAAACCACGAACATGCCCTTCACGGTCTGATTTGGGGGCCGGATGGCCGTCTTTACATGTCAAAGGGTAATTCCAAAGGCCACAATCAGCCGGATCAGTTCGGACGTGTGGCTCCCAGGGCGTTCCGCGAACTTTGGGACGTGGTGCATCCATCCGGCGCACCGGATATTGCTCCGCCGCGAACATTTAACGCTCGGAATTATCGAAAGACGTGGCACGATCCGCATGATGACTGGGGACGTGAAGGCGGTGTATTGCGATGTGATCCGTTGGGAGCCAATCTGGAAATCGTCGCGCGCGGCATGCGTAACCCTTGGGACATTGCTATGGACAACGAATTCAACTGGCTGGGCACTGACAACGACCAGACGCAGGGAGATCGGATTATCATGCCCTTTTTCGGTGGGCACTTTGGCTGGGGTCATCGCTACAGCAGTCATT
>Ga0310123_10000062_pt1 | contig 86444 bp, 64 predicted proteins | sample CB6_AW_1057_MG_FD_203505 | JGI IMG/M metagenome (GOLD analysis project Ga0310123, IMG submission 203505) | Marine microbial communities from Western Arctic Ocean, Canada - CB6_AW_1057 | ecosystem: Environmental > Aquatic > Marine > Oceanic | place: Canada: Western Arctic Ocean | collected...
ATGCGATCGTCTGCCTGGGAGCGGTGATCCAGGGAGAGACGACCCACCACGAGTACATCAACCACCAGGTGGCCGAGGGGATCCGCACGGCGGCACAGCGGACCGGGATCCCGGTCGCCTTCGGTGTGCTGACCTGCCAGAACCTCGAACTGGCCCTGGAACGTGCCGGCGGCAAGATGGGGAGCAAGGGCCACGAAGCGGCAATGGCCGCACTCGAGACCCTGGCCACCCTGCGAGCAATCGGCGAGCCGGTGGAGGCCGCACCGGAAACCGACGACGAAGGCGAGGACGGCGGCGAGGACGAGGACGAGGACGAGGACGAGGAGGACGCCAAGATGGCTGACGACCAGCCCGATCCCAGGCGACGACGCGCCCGCGAGGCCGCCCTGCAGGCGCTCTACCAGGTCGACCTCAATCCGGACATGCCCCCCGCAGCGCTCACCGAGTTCCTCGACGGTGAACTCAGCGACCCACAGCTCAGGGCCTTTGCCGGGCAGATCGTCAAGGGCGTCTCGACCCGACGGGTCGAACTCGACAAGCTCATCAATTCGTACTCGGAAAACTGGTCGCTGTCTCGCATGGCCGGCACCGACCGCAACATCCTCAGGCTCGCCGCCTGGGAACTGCTCCACAGCGACGTCCCCTTTCGGGTGGTACTCGACGAGGCCGTCGAACTGGCCAAGACCTTCGGCGACGCCCGCAGCCCCGATTTCGTCAACGGGGTCCTCGACGCGCTGGTCCCCGAAACCCGGCGGGTGGCCGTCTAGCCCCGCAACATGCCCACCAGCCCGGGCAACAACCTGGCGAAGGCCCGGGCCCGGTGGCTGAGATGCCGCTTGACCACCGGCGACAACTCGCCAAACGTGCGGTGGTATTCGCGTAACAGGAAGTGTGGGTCGTAACCGAACCCGTTTTCGCCCCGAGCCTCCTCGACGATCCGGCCCCGGCAGGTCGCTTCGACACTCAACCGCACCTCGCCTTGCGGATCCGACACCGCGACGTGGCAGACGTAGTGAGCCCCCCGCCGCTGGTCGGGAACACCCCCAAGCCGCTCGATCAACAGACGGTTGTTCGATTCGTCGGTCGCATTCTCACCGCTGAAACGGGCCGAGAAGATCCCGGGGCCGCCCTCCAAGGCGTCAACACACAAACCACTGTCCTCGCCCAGGGTCCATTGACCCAGGAATTCGGCCGTCCGGGTCGCCTTCAGGGCTGCGTTCTCCCCAAAGGTCTCGCCGTCTTCGACCACCGCCGGCACACCGTCGAATTCGCCGACACTCCGGACGCTCACTCCGTGAGGGGCCAGCAACCCCGCGATCTCACTCAACTTCTTCGCGTTGCGACTGGCAATCACCAGCAGGGGTGTGGTCACGCCCGCAACCCTCACTTCAACTTCACGACCAACATCAGGCGAGGAGCCGGGTCAAACGGGAGGATCTGGTCGAGCGGATTCCGTCGAGATGAACCGGGGAAGAGGATGTACTCGGGGGTCAACGTCTTGTTTCCTGTCCACGGATCGGGTTTTTGCTTCGCCTGGAACAATTCCAGCAACAGACGAATCTGAGGATCCTCGGCCGAATTGAACTCACCAACGGTAACGATCGATCGATACCGCTCGTGCAACACGAAGGCCCGGAACTGATCTCGCGCCAGGATATCGGCCAGTTTCGGGTTGTTGCGGGCGAGCTTGGCGAGGTAACGGTTGTCGTTGAGAACCCGCACCAGTCGACGGGCCTTCTCGGCCGCCTGGTCCAGGCTGTCACTGACCCGGAACGACTGTTTTGCCTGCTGCAGGCTGTTTTCCTGCACCGTCTGGGAACGCCCGGTCATCGTGGCAATGATCAGGGTGTAACGACCACGGTTCCCGAACAGGGTGTGGGGTTCACCGCGATTGAGTTGGCGAACCAGATTGCTGACAGGTTTCTCACCGGCCGGCAACAGCGGATTGCGGACCAGAAAGGCCCCGCTGAACGGACTCGGACGGCCCGGCGTCTTCATGTAGGTTCCCCCGGTGATCGACACAGGATGAAACCGCTTGATGTACTTCAACGTCTTCTGGGCCCGCCAATCGCCGATGCTGTGATAGTTGCCGGCGATGACCGAAACGGCAGAATGCTGCGGGCTCAGCGTACGACTGCCCGAGCTGCTGGCGAGATCTCCGGTAGTGCGTTCGGCCTGCGAAAAGGTGTAGGCCGGAATGCCGAGCTTGCGAAACTCGTAGACCAGCGAATCGGCTGCACTATGGGCGGTGTTTCCGTGCAGGCTGGCGACGAAGACCATCCAGGGACCATGCCGGTTGGTAATCCGGTACCGCTTGCCGCGGATCGCCTCGATACGTGACGCCAAAACCGGTCGCGGCAGATCAGTCAGGCTCAGCAGCGCAACTGCCAGACCAACAGCCAGGAATACGGGGCGGGGCCGCGACTGAAAAGAGCATGCGGGTCGCACGAGCGAGTCCCTTCGTTCCGTGCAAAATTTGACTGATCGAGAGACCGGACCGTCGGATCGGACCCAGGAGGGCGGGATGGTAACAGGAGACCGATCATGCGTCCAGAGGCCATCGGTCTCCCAGGACATCCTTCTGGATGGCCGTCAATTGCACGATTCCCGCCGTGGCCAGGTCCAGTTGCCGGTCGAGCGCGTCCCGGGCAAACGCCCGCGACTCGGCCGTCCCCTGCACTTCGACGAACTCGCCCGAACCGGTCATCACCACGTTCAGGTCGACCTCCGCGGTGCTGTCCTCGGGATAGTCCAGGTCGAGCACCGGGTCGCCGTCGACGACTCCCACGCTGACGGCCGCCACCGAGTCGACGAAGACCTCGCCCAGCCGACCGGACAGTTCGGGAATACTGGCCACCGCATCGACCAGCGCGATGAAACCACCGGTGATCGAGAGCGTCCGCGTGCCACCGTCGGCTTCGAGAACGTCACAATCGACCGTGATGGTCCGCGACCCCAGGGCGACGAAGTCGACGGCCGCTCGCAGGCTGCGGCCGACCAGTCGCTGGATCTCGCTCGATCGACCGTCCACCTTCTGACGCTCTCGCCGCTTCCTCGGAGCCGTGCTGCCCGGCAGCATGCTGTACTCGGCGGTGACCCAGCCCGAAGGGTTTTCGGGATCATCCTTCCAGGGCGGCACGCTCTCGTCGATACTCGCCGTGCACAGCACCGTCGTCCGTCCCGCGCGGATGTAGATGCTGCCCGGAGCCGACCCGGTGAACCCGCGTGTCACATCGATCGACCGCAACTCGTCCGCCGCCCGCCCGTCGTGCCGTGCCATGCTCACCTCACTCACCCAGTAACCAGAGCAACAACCCCTTGGCCAGGTGCATCCTGTTCTCGGCCTGTGCGAACACCACGCTCCGCGGCCCGTCAATCACCTCGTCGGTCACCTCCAGCCCCCGTCGGGCCGGCAGGTCGTGCATGAACCGGCACGTCTCGGGTGCCGCGGCCATCAACCGGGCGTCCACCTGGTACCCCGCAAACGCCGCCGCTCGCTCGGACTTCTCCGACTCCTGGCCCATGCTGGCCCAAACATCGGTGTAGACCACGTCGGCCTCGGCAACCGCCACCATCGGATCGGTCTCGACCACCAGGTCGCCGCCGGGAACCTCCCGGGAAAGCAAACCCAGGAAATCGTCGTCGAACTCGTAACCGACCGGGGCCGAGAGCGTCATCGACAGGCCCGCGCGGCCACAGGCGATCGCCAGTGACCTCGCGACGTTGTTGCCGTCGCCGACGAACACCAGTCGACGTCCCGCCAACTCGCCGAACGTCTCGCGGATCGTCAACAAGTCGGTCAGAGCCTGGCAGGGATGGCGGTCGTCAGAGAGCGCGTTGATGACCGGACACGATGCCAACTCGGCAAACCGCTCGATCGTCGACTGCGAAAACGTCCTCAGAACCAGCACGTCCGAGTAGCCACTGATCACCCTCGCCACGTCCTCGATTGATTCGCGACCGCCCAAGCCGGCATCGTCCGCCGAGAAGAACTGGCAGCTGCCGCCCAGTTGCGCCATCGCCGCATTGAAACTTGCCCGGGTCCTCAGCGAAGGCTTCTCGAAAATCTGCGTCAACACCCGGCCACCCAGCCGCGGCGGCCGGTCACCTACGACAGCCGCCGCCTTCAACGAAGACGCCAGGTCCAGGATCTCACCGATCTCCTCAACCGTCACCTCCAACAACGACGTCAGATGCCTCATATCTCGTCCTCATCCGACTCGTCCTCATCCGACTCGTCCTCATCCGACTCCAGTTCATCCGACTCCAGTTCATCCGATTCCTGCTCATCCGACTCCTGCTCATCCGATTCCAGTTCGTCCGAATCGACGTCGGCATTCGCGGTCTCGTCGTTCGTGGCATCGCCAGCCTCTTCCGACGACTCATCGATCTCGGCCAGCACCGCTGCCGAGGCATCACTGGCCTCCGATTCGGCCGCCATTTCGACCAGCACCTCGGCGATCACGTCACAGCCTCGGTCGACCTCCGCTTCGGTGATGTTCAGCGCCGGCAACAATCTCAGCACCGTATCGTGTGTCGCATTGACCAGCACGCCCCGCTCCATGCACTTGCCGACTGCCGGGGTGGCGGGAATCGACAGGTCGACCCCGATCATCATCCCTTGGATCCTCAGTTCTCGGATGATCGGCAGTTCGACCTGCAATGCCTCAAACCGCTCGAGAAAGCGGTCGGACATGACCTGGCAGTTCTCCAGCAGGCCATCCACCTCGATTGTCTCGACGGTCGCCAGGCCCGCGGCCATCGCCAACGGGTTGCCTCCGAAAGTGCTGGCGTGCATCCCGGGCCGCAGGCTGGGAGCGAATTCCTGCTTGGCGATTACCACGCCGCAGGCGACTCCCCCGGCCAGCCCTTTCGCCACGGTCATCACGTCCGGCTGGACGCCGAACTGCTGGTAGCCGTACCAGGTCCCGGTACGGGCCATCCCCGTCTGCACCTCGTCGAAGACCAACAGCGCCCCGCAGGCGTCGGCAATTTCTCGAAGGCCTTCCAGGAACCCCCTGGCGGGCAGGTTGACGCCCCCCTCGCCCTGGATCGGCTCGACCAGGATCGCGCAGGTCTCCGAACCGGCCACTTCACGGACGGCATCGAGATCGTTGAACGCGACGTAGTCGAAACCGGCCATCAACGGCCCCACGCCCTCGTGGTACTTCGGCTGAGCCGTCGCGGTGGTGGCACCGAACGTCCGACCATGGAAACCGTCATAGAAGGAAATGACACGGTATCGGCCGGTTTCGGCCCCGTGCAAACGCACCAGTTTCAACGCTCCCTCGATCGATTCGGCTCCACTGTTGCAGAAGAACGCCTGCCCGAATCCCCGGGTGCACAGCGCCTCGGCAAACTCTCCCTGCGGCTCGGTGTACCAGGTGTTGGGGATGTGAACCAGTTGCGAGACCTGTTGCTGGACGGCAGCGACCACCCGAGGCGGGCAGTGGCCCAGGATGTTGCAGCCCCAACCGGGGAACAGGTCGAGGTACTCATTCCCCTCGGCGTCCCAGACCGACGACCCCTCTCCACGAACCAGGCTGATCGGGTAGCGACCGTAGTTGGGAATCACGTACTGCTGGAACTGCGAGATCGTCTCTTGGCTCGAGCGTTTGGCTGAACTGTCCATCGCGTGCGTCTCCGTCTGGAATCGCCGACCCCGCCCCGGGACCGATCGGTCTGTCACAGGACAATCTCGGTGCCGACACCGGTGTCCGAGTAGATCTCCAACAAGACCGAATGAGCCATCCGGCCATCAACGATATGTACCTTCCGTACCCCCGCCTGCAGTGCCTCCAGGGCCGCGTCGACCTTGGGCACCATCCCACTGTCGATTGCTCCGTCGGCAACCAGGCCGCGGCATGCGGCGATGTCGAGGTGACCCAGCAGGCTGTCGGGGTCGTCGCGGTCGGCGAAGATGCCGGGCACATCGCTGAGAAACACCAGCTTCTCGGCACCCAGAATCCGGGCCACCGACGACGCCGCGGTGTCAGCGTTGACGTTGAACAGACCTCCATCGCGGCCCCGTGCGACGCTGGGCAGCACCGGGATCTGACCCTCGGCATAGGCCGACTCGATCATCCCGGTGTCCACCTCGACGACATGCCCGACTCGACCCAGTTCCACCGCCTCGCCGTCGTCGCCCTCGAGCCTCAGGGGCTCGGCCAACAGGCAATTGGGGCCGGGCCCGGCCAGTCGCACGGCGCGACCACCCTGCCTGAAGATCTCCTCGACCAACGATCCGGCAATCTCCTCGCCCAACACTCTTGAAACAATTTCCAGCGTCGGCTCGTCGGTGTACCGCCGCCCGTCAACGAACCGTGGTTCGATTCCTGCTTCGGCCATCGCCTGGCTGATCAACTTGCCGCCGCCGTGTACCAGCACCGGCTTCATGCCAACCGTCTCCATGAAGATCACATCGGTCAGCAGGCTTTTGACGCTCTCGGGAGCCTCCAGGGCACTTCCGCCGAGCTTGATCACGACGTACCGGTCGCGGAACTGGCGGATCCAGCCCATCGCCTCGATCAACACGTCGGCCTTGCGGATCGCATCGTCCACGGGGGGCCTCGAGTGCTTCCGGAACGAACCCCGACCTGGAAGACAGGGGGGGGTCTGAAGGGGGAAACGTCCAATTGTAGAGGGTGCTCCAGACGAATCAAACCGTGGCGGCTTCGCCCGATTTTCCGGCGCAATTGGCATCTTCGGACCGGCCCGCCACACGACATGCTCGCGGCTTGGGTCCAAGCTGCAAAAAATCGCTCCGCGACCGGCATCTCCGCCACTCTCCCGCTATCGCCCCACCACGTCTCCTTCCACCACCGACTGGCACTCTCGCTACGTTCCGACCCTCCCGCACCCAGTCGCAGGATCTCGAGCTACCGGAAGGTTTCGGGTACGCGCCGCGGTCTGGATTCCCCGATACACACACCTGCCCTGATTGATTGACTTCTTCAAGAGACGCCGCCTACGGGGTTATCCGTGAGCCACTCGCACATGCCCATCAACCACCGGATGCGGAATCTCGAGAACCGAGAACGCCGCGCTGGTGACTCCCGTCCGACGTGGCTGGTCGAACTGATCGACCAGGCGGCCGATCTCTTCGAACCCATGATGAGCGTTTCGCGGGTCGGCTTCGATTGCTGGCCGACCGAGACCGACTGGGTCGTTTACCTGTTCCTGGGTGACACCGAGATCGTCGGTGGCTGCGACGACGGGCGACTCGATCCCCTCGACTTTCGCTTCGATCTGCTCGGACTGCTCGACCTGCTCGAAAACGTCCAACAGGTCCAGTGGATGGTCTTCCCGGTCAGCGGCGACGAATCCGGCAACGACCGTTCGTTCGTCTCGATCATCGCTCACTACCAGGGTCACCCGGTCTCGCTGAGAGTGCTCTCGATAGCTCCCGAAACGGCTGGGCCGGGACTGAAACTGTTCCCCAACGGCGACTGTCAGCCGGTCTAGCGCCGCCACCGCCACGGTCCCGACTGCTTGACCCTTTCTGAAGACCCTCGTAGGCTGCCAACCACCTCACTCAACCGGTTGGAAATAGCTCGAGGATCTTCCGATGAATCGCTGCCTGCACCAATTGCCGCTGATGGGATTTGCCCGCCTGGTCGCCGTGGTCACCGTTTCGAGCCTGGTCGCCGTACTGCTGGCCCCGTTGGCCGCCGGCCCCTCTCCCACGGGCACCCTGCCGGGGGCGCGTCCCGAGATCGACGCCGGACACTACCCAACGCTGCAGGCGGCCCTCGATGCGATCCCCCCCGAAGGAGGCATCGTCCGGTTGCCGCCGGGACACTTCGAAATCACCAAGCCGCTGGTCCTCTCCCGGTCGGACGTCACGCTCATCGGAGCCGGCACCGCCACGCATATCCACAACGCCAACATGCAGGGAAAACCGGCCCTGGTCATTCAGCATCCCGACGGCGAAAAGGTCAAGAGTGCCGATCGGCTGTGGCGGGTGCGGCTGGCCGACTTCAGGCTGACCGGAACGGCCAAGAGCGGCCACGGCGTGGTGGCCGTCTGGATCAACGAGTTGTTCGTCCACGGCCTGAGCGTCAGCGAACACGGTGGTGACGGTCTGAGACTGGATCACTGCTACGAGGACCCCCGGATCAGCGACAGCCTGATCACCTACAACAAGCAGATCGGACTCAACCTGATCGGCTGCCACGACATCATCGTTTCCAGCAACCAGTTCGAAGAGAACAACGACGCGTTGAGCTGCACCGACGGCTTCAATCTCTGCATGACCGGCAACTGCCTCGACGATCACCTCCGCCACGGCGTGATCATCGAGAACACCTACGGCTCGGTCGTCTCGGGAAACATGATCGAGGAGTGCCAGGGATTCGCGGTGATTCTCGACCGAGACTGCTACGGCAATACGATCTCGTCCAACGTCATTGCCCACAACGGTGGCGGCATCGATCTCCGCGACGCCCACGGGTGTACGGTCAGCGCCAACACGCTGACCATCATGAAGACGCACGCCGTGCGGGTGGGACCGGGCAGCGGACGGATCACCATCACCGGCAACAACTTCTCCAACAGCTACATCGGCGAAGGCGGCATCAAGCGAAGGAAGAACGACGAGGCCGCCGCCGGACTGACCCTGGAAGGCACCCGCGACGTCACCGTCAGCGGAAACCTCTTTTCCAGTGTTCGGCCCAAGGCCGTCGCACTGAACGGCCAGCCCAGCCACCACGTGCTCTTCGGAGACAACGTGCTGGTCGATGTCTCCAGCGACCACGCAAAGATCAAGACCACCGGCACGTTGGTGGTGGCTCCCGCCGCCACTCCACCCGAACAGCCACCTCGACCCTGATCTCCACTCCCACCGCATCCACATCCCGGTCAGCAACCACATGCCAACCAATTTTGAACGCAACATGCTGCAGCCCCACGATTACTGGATGAGACTGGCTCTCGCCCAGGCCCGGACCGCGTTCGAGAAAGACGAGGTGCCGGTGGGGGCGGTGGTGGTTCACCAGGACAAGGAGGTGATCGCCGAGGCGTACAACCAGCGGGAGACGCTCAACGACCCGACGGCTCATGCCGAGATGATCGCGATCACCCAGGCGGCCAAGTCCCTGGGCAGTTGGCGACTGACCGACTGCACGCTCTACGTCACGCTCGAGCCCTGCCCGATGTGCGCCGGGGCCATCGTCCAGGCACGCCTGCCGACGGTGATCTTCGGGGCCGCCGATCCCAAGGCCGGCGGCTGCCAGTCGCTGTACGCCATCCCCAACGACGAACGACTCAACCACCGGGCGATCGTCATCGGCGGCGTGCTCGAACACGAATCCTCCGCGATCCTCAGCGAGTTCTTCCAGAACCAGCGGAACTTGGGAAAGAAGTAAGGCCTTCCCGGCTGAGCGTCACAAGTTCCCGCCATCGGGGGGCGCTGTTAGAGTGGATCACTCGCCATGATCTTCGTTCTCGACAACTACGACTCGTTCACCTACAACCTGGTCCAGCGGCTCGGGGAAATCGACCCCGGACTTGAGATCCGGGTCGCGCGGAACGATCGGGTCGGGCTCGACGAAATCGAGGCCCTTGCCCCCGAACGAATCATCATCTCGCCGGGCCCCTGCACGCCCGCCGAAGCCGGGATCAGCAAGGAGGTCGTTCTGCGTTTCGGGCCGCGGGTCCCGCTCCTGGGAGTCTGCCTCGGGCACCAGTCGATCGCCGAAGCCCTGGGAGCGGAGGTGGTTCGGGCCGAGCGACTGATGCACGGCAAGGTCTCGAATGTCCGGCACACCCAGGACGGACTTTTCGCCGGACTGCCCAGCCCCTTCGAAGCGACCCGGTACCATAGCCTGATCGTCCCCGAAGACTCCCTCGGTGAAGACCTCCAGGCATGCGCCTGGTCGGAGGACTCCGATCACCCGGCCGAGTTGATGGGGTTTCGGCACCGGCAGTGGCCGGTGTGGGGGGTGCAGTTTCATCCCGAGAGTTACCTGACCGGCCACGGCGTGACACTGCTGAAGAACTTCCTGGCACTCCGGCCGTCCGACGCCGACTAGACATCCCATGTTCACCGTCGACCAGGCCCTGGCCGCCATCGAATCGCACGTGACACCCGGACCGGCCGAGTCGGTGTCGCTGGGCGAGGCTCTCGGCCGCGTCCTCGCCCAGCCGATCGACAGCGACATCGACTCGCCCCCCTTCGACAAGGCCCTGATGGACGGCTTCGCCGTCCGTGCCGACGACGTCGCCGACGGGACGGCGCGGTTGACGGTCGTCGACGAGGTGACCGCCGGACAGGTCGCCGCCAAACCGGTCGCGCCCGGGCAGGCGATCCAGATCATGACCGGAGCCCCGATGCCCGAGGGCGCCGACGCGGTGGTGAAAATCGAGGACACGCAAACCGAGAACGACGGAGACCAGGCGGTGGTCTCGATCGACACCCGCCCGGTGACCGTCGGACAGGACATGATTCGGCAGGCGACCTCGATGCGGCGAGGCGAAACCGTGATGCCGGTCGGACGCCGGCTCAGGCCCCAGGAACTCGGGTTGCTCGCCGAACTCGGGCAACACTCCCTCACCGTGCACAGACGGGTGCAGGTCGGGGTGCTCGCCACCGGAGACGAACTGGTTGCCATCGATCAACAGCCCGGTGCCGGACAGATCCGCAACTCGAACGAGACCATGCTCGCCGCACAGGTCCGGGCCTGTGGCGCCGAGGCCATCGAACTGGGCATCGCCCGCGACAACCCCGAAGACCTCTCGGCACGGATCACCACGGGGCTCGACTGCGACATCCTCCTGCTCTCCGGAGGCGTCTCCGCCGGCCGGCTCGACCTCGTGCCCGCGCAACTCGAAGCCGCCGGTGTCGCCGAAGTGTTTCACAAGGTGAAGGTCAAACCGGGCAAACCGGTGTGGTTCGGCACCTCCGAACACGCCATCGTATTCGGCTTGCCGGGCAATCCGGTCAGTAGTATGGTCTGCTTCGAGTTGTTCGTACGCACAGCACTTCGGCGACTCGCCGGACTCTCCCCCGCACAACCCACTCCCTCGGCCGCCCGCCTGGCCATTGATTTCGAGTTCAGCGGAGACCGACCGACCTATTTCCCCAGCCAACTCGATGACCACACCGACGGACCGCGTGTCACCCCCATCGACTGGCACGGATCCTCGGACCTCCGCAGCACCGCCGATGCCAACGCCATGATCCATTTCCCCGCCGGGGACCGGACCTACCAGGCCGACCAGTGGGTGGAAGTGTTTCAGTGGGCCGGCCGCCCCTGAGCACACCGCAACCACACGGCAACCACACCGCATCCACACTGCTCGGGCGCCACGCAAGGACCGGCTCGATGTCCACAACCGAGCCCACCACAACGCCCGGTCTGCCCTCACGGGCCGCCTGGACGGCCGGGGGTGCCTCGGCGCTGCTCACCTGGGCCGCGTTCTTTCCCTTCGATTGGGGTGTCCTCGGATGGATCGCCCCCGTCCCGCTCATCGTGCTCGTCCGGCTCCCCGCTCCCCCCCGTCGACTCTACCGCTGGCTCTACCTGACCACCCTGCTGGGCACCACCGCGTCCCTGCAGTGGATGCGGCTCGGCGACACCTGGATGATCCCCGCCTGGCTCTCCCTGTCGGTCTATCTTTCCGTCTACACGCCGCTGCTGGTCGCCGTGGCCCGGACCGCGGTTCATCGTTTCAGAGTCCCGCTCGGCGTGGCCGTCCCGCTGGGCTGGGTTGCCACCGAGTACGCACGGGCCCACGTCATGACCGGCCTGGCGTGGTACTTCCTGGGGCACACGCAATACCGCTTTGTCGAGTTGATTCAGGTCAGTGACCTGGTCGGCGCCTACGGTGTCAGTTTCCTGGTCGCACTCGCCGCGACGGCTCTCGCCCTGGCTCTCCCCACCGGCTGGCTGGCCCGCTGCGGGTGGTGGCCTGCGGACGAGGTGACCTCCACGGCAACCGTGCCGGGGCGGCAACCGGCAGCAACGATCATTGCCGCCGTCGCGTTGATCGGACTGGCACTGGGATACGGTGCCCTGAGACGTGGCCAGGCCAGGTTCACCGCCGGTCCACGAGTCGCACTCGTGCAGGGAAACTTCACCTCCTCGTTGAAGCACGACCCCGACGAGTTCGCCAACATCTACCGGGTCCACCGCAGGTTGACCGGACTGGCGGTGCGGGAACAGCCTGATGTGATCGTCTGGCCCGAGACGATGTTCCGCTATCCGCTGCTGGAAGCGGCCGAGGGACTCGATGCCGAACAACTCAGGACGGTCGCACCGAGGATTCCGCCCGGGGAGTGGCGAAAGACCGACGTCCGCGACCTGCTCGGGGACCTCGCCGCCGAATCGGGTGCCGGGCTCATCGTGGGACTCGAACGGCTCCAGGCCGATCGCAAGCACCTCCGCGTGTTCAACTCGGCTGTCCTGGTCCGACCGGACACCGGCCTGGCCGCCGATTACGACAAGCTGCACCGCGTGCCCTTCGGAGAGTACATCCCGCTCTCCGACATGCTCCCCTGGCTCCACAACCTCACCCCCTTCCCCGCCGACTTCGGCATCACCGCCGGCAACACCGCGACCGTGTTCACGCACGGGGAATGGCACTTCGCTCCCCTGATCTGTTTCGAGGACACCGTGCCGCACCTGGTCCGCGGGATCGTTGCCGAAGCCGGCCGACAGGAACGGGCGCCCGATGTACTGGTCAACCTGACCAACGACGGCTGGTTCCACGGATCCAGCGAACTCGATCAACACCTGGTCACCGCCGTGTTCCGTTCGGTCGAATGCCGTACGCCGATGGTCCGGGCGGTCAACACGGGGATCTCGGCGATCATCGACGGCGACGGAGTGATCCGGACACCGACGATCTTCATCGACGGTGATGCGGAAATCGCACTGGAAACGGCCGCGAGGGACCCGTCGCTGAGCGACGTGGAGCGAGAGACGCGGAAGAAGGAAATCGAGAAGTTCCGTCGCAACGGACACCGCAACCCGGTGACCGGTCGCTGGCGACGACAACTCAACGCCGTGCTGGTCGACGTCGTCCCGCTCGACTCACGACAGAGTCTTTATGTCCGCACCGGCGACTGGTTCGCCGCGTTGTGCCTGCTGGCCTCGTTGGCGGTCATCGTCGCCGGAATGTCCGGAGCCTGGCGACGACGGCGCGGCCGCGCCACCGCCGACGACCGGTGAACACCCGCCCACCGGTGGCCCATGCCGGTCCCCGAGGATCGCTCGTGCTATCATGGAGGCTCCCCCCTCCGGAACTCCCTGCATGTTCCTCGACCGTGTCACGATCCACTGCCTGGCCGGCGACGGCGGAAGCGGCTCCATGAGCTTCCGGCGAGAGGCACACATCCCCCGTGGCGGACCCGACGGAGGCGACGGTGGTCGGGGCGGTCACGTGATCATCCGGGCCGAAGAGAACATCGGCAGCCTGGCGGCCCTGTCCGGGCACCACCACTGGCGAGCCGAACGCGGTCAACACGGCCAGGGGCAACTCAAGACCGGACGCTCCGGAGAGGACTCCGTCATCAGGGTCCCGCCGGGGACTCTGGTTCGAGACGCCGGCCGCGGACACCTGCTCAGGGACCTCGTCGAGGCCGGCGAACAGGTCATCGTCGCAAGAGGGGGCAAGGGGGGGCAGGGGAACAAGAGATTCGCCACCGCCACCAATCGGGCTCCCAAGGAATTCGAGGACGGAGGTGTGGGCGAAGGCCGCCGGGTCCTGCTCGAACTGAAACTGATCGCCGATGTCGGGCTGATCGGCAAACCGAACGCGGGAAAGTCGACACTGCTGAGCCGACTCTCGCGGGCCAATCCCGAAATCGCCAACTACCCGTTCACGACCAAGTACCCCAACCTCGGACTCGTCCGGGTCGACCTCGACAACCAGTTCGTCGTCGCCGACATCCCCGGGCTGATCGAAGGCGCTCACCAGGGCGTGGGGCTGGGACACGAGTTCCTCAGGCACGTCGAACGGACGCGGGTGCTGGTCCACCTGGTCGAACCCGAGCCGATGGATCAGACCGACCCGCTCAAGAATTACCGGTCGATTCGCGACGAACTCAGGCTCTACAACCCCGAACTGGCCCTTCGACCTGAACTGGTCGTCGTCACCAAGTGCGAACTGCCGACCGCCGACAATGTCGCCTCGCGACTCGACGAGGAGCTCGATGTTCCCGTCCGCAGGATCTCGGCGGTCACCGGCACCGGACTCGGCGAACTGGTCGGGGCCACGCTTGGGGCACTGACGGAGTGCGAACTGACATGACCATCTTCGAATACTCCAAGTGGGACGGATCACAGGAATTCACGCCCCAGTCGGCCGACAGGATCTTCGACCAGATCAGCAAGCACCTGCTCGATTACGGTGAGCACCTGCTGCCCAACCTCGAGGACTGGGAAGAAGAGCATCCCGAGGTGATCGAGATGCTCATCAAGCGGGGACTGGTCGAGAAGGACGAGGACGGCCGGTTCCATATCACGTCCCGGGGAGTGCGACGGGTCGAGAACAAGGCACTCGAGGAGTTGTTCCTGCTGGGCGAAAAGGGACAACTGGGCAAACACGACACGGCAACTCGGGGTCCCGGCGAGACCAAGTACGATGAGTCCCGACCGTACGAGTACGGTGACCCCGTTTCGAACCTCGACCTCCACGGCACGCTCCGAAATGCCCTGGCCCGGCAGGGTGGTGGGACCCCCGTCGGGATCACCAACGACGACCTCGAGGTCTACGACACCGAGTACCAGGCCGCGTGTGCCACCGTGGTGCTGCTGGACATGTCCGGCAGCATGTCCCGCTACGGCAAGTTCGGCCAGGCCAAGAAAGTCGCCCTGGCGATGAACTCGCTGGTCCGAGGCCGCTACCGCGGGGACTTCCTGCAGGTGGTCGGCTTCTACACCTACGCCACACCGCTTACCGAACGTGAACTCCTCTACTCGGCTCCCAAGCCCGTCAGCATCTTCGATCCCCGGGTTCACCTCAGGATCCCACTCGACAATCCCCCGTCCTTCGTGCCCGAGCACTTCACCAACATCCAGGCCGGACTCCAGTTCGCACGCCGCTTGCTCCGTCGGCAACCGGCACAGAACAAGCAGATCATCACGATCACCGACGGCGAACCGACTGCCCATGTCGAAGGCCGCGAGGTGGTGCTGGTCTATCCGCCGGCGGAAAAAACCGCCCGGATCACGCTGCAGGAAGTCCGACGGTGTGCCAACGAGGGCATCCACCTGGCCAGCTTCGCCCTGATCGAAGACTACTTCTATCTCGACCTGGTCAACTTCGTCGAACAAATGGCCCGCGTCTCGGGTGGCGTCGCCGCCTACTGCAACGCGGACGACCTGGGCAACATGATCATCGACAGCTTCGTCGCCGGTCGTCGACGACGACGGGTGATGTGACACGTCCATCCCAAGGGCACCACCATGGCCGACCACTCAAGACGCTCGATGCTCCGGACCACAGCGGCCGGTCTCGCCGGGGGGCTCGCGACGAGTCTCCTTGCCGATCAACCACGGCCCAAGGCGGCGGGTTTCCGAGTCCACGAGACCAAGGTGGTCAGCCACCTGGCCCATCGCTATCACGGCTGGCCCACGTTGACCCGCCGCAGGAACGGACAGTTGCTGCTGGTCTGCTCGGGTGGCCGCGAATCTCATGTCTGCCCGTTCGGTCGTGTCGAGTTGATGCGAAGCGACGACGGGGGCGTTCACTGGACATGGCCACAGACCCTAATCGACACCGCCATCGACGACCGCGACGCCGGGGTGGTCGAAACCCCCAAGGGCTCGCTGCTGGTCACCACCTTCACGTCGCTGGCCTTCGAACAACCCAGCTACTTCGCCAAGGCCGACAAGCAACAGATCGCTCGCTGGAAGGCTGCCCGCGATCGCGTGACCGAAGCCACCAGGAAGAAGATGCTCGGCGAGTGGATCATCCGCTCGACCGATGGCGGCCAGACCTGGTCGGCCCCCGCCCGCTGCGGCGTCAACAGCCCCCACGGTCCCGTCGCACTCTCCGACGGGCGGCTGATCTACGCCGGCAAGGAACTCTATCACGGTGAACAGCGGATCGGGGCATCGGTGTCCGTCGACGACGGCGTCACCTGGAAGTGGCTGGGCACGATCCCCACCCGTCCCGGTGACGATCACCGCCAGTACCACGAATTGCACGCCGTCGAGGTCGCTCCCGGCCGACTGATCGCCCACGTCCGCAATCACAACCCGCGGCAGGCCGGTGAGACGCTGCAGAGCGAATCGGCCGACGGGGGTCAGACCTGGAGTACGCCTCACGAGATCGGCGTCTGGGGCCTGCCCTCGCATCTGCTGAAACTCGCCGACGGCCGACTGCTGATGAGTTACGGACATCGCCGCAAGCCGTTCGGCAACCAGGTACGACTCAGCGACGACGACGGCAAGACCTGGTCGGAACCAATCGGACTCTCGGTGGATGGCGCCGGTGGTGACCTGGGATACCCTTCGACGGTCCAGCTCGACAACGGCCACCTGGTCACCGCCTGGTACGAGAAGATGAAGGGCTCGTCGCTGGCCGTGCTCAGGCAGGCGAGATGGCAGTTGACGGGTTAGCCCTTCCGGTACGGATTCGGACGACATGGCAAGACGACGCTACCAGGAGACCGACGGATGAACCGTGTGCGGATGGGTGTGATCGGGTTGGGCTGGTTCGGCGTCAAGCACTGCGAGGCCCTGGCGGCAGTTCCGCAGGTCGAACTGGCCGCCGTCTGCACGCGGACCGAGTCGCGACTGGCCGAGGTCGCTGCCACGTTTGACGTGCCATCCACCCACACCGACTACAACCAGCTGTTGGCCGATCCCGACATCGACGCGGTCAGCATCGTCACCATGTGGGACCAGCACACCGAGCCCGCCCTGGCGGCACTGGCAGCCGGGAAACACGTCTTCCTGGAAAAACCGATGGCTTCCACCACCGAGGACTGCCGGGCAATCGTTGCTGCTGCTGGTGCCAGCGACCGGGCCTTCATGGTCGGTCACATCTGCCGCTTCAATCCCCGTTTTGCCGCGGCGAAGCAGGAAATCGACGAGGGAAAGATCGGGCGGATCGTCTCGATGTACGCCCGCAGGAACATCCCCGCAGCAGTCACCACCGAGATCCTTGAGAAGATCGGCCCGATCATCGGCGACGGGGTCCACGACACCGACCTGATGCTGTGGTACTCGGGAGACCGGATCGTCTCGGCCTATGCCCAGTCGCTCTCGTGGCGAAACAAGACCCACCCCGACCTCGGCTGGACCATGTTCCGGTTCGCCTCGGGTGCCATCGGCGTCCTCGAAAACGTCTGGTGCCTGCCCGACCGCACGCCGTTCCAGATCGACGAACGGCTGGAGATCATCGGGACCGAGGGGTCGATTCACGTCCAGGAAACGCACCCCAATTTCTCGATCGTTGACGCCGATGGCTGGCGGTCGCCCGACACGACCTACTGGCCAACCCACTTCGGTCGGCTCCGCGGAGCACTCGTCGACGAGCTGGCCTACTTCGCCACCTGCGTGCAGGAGGGGCGGAAACCGGACGTGATCACTCCCGAGGAATCGCTGGCCGCCGTCGAGGCCTGCCTGGCCGCCGAGCAGTCCGCGGCGACCGGTGAGGTCGTGCAGTTGTAGCGCGGATCAGGTCCTCCGCAACCGTGCAGACCCGGCCGCAAACCGACACCGTTAGCGCCCGGCCGGAAACTTGACCGCAAACCGCCTGTACCCGTCACTCTGCGAGACCACGACGTCAAAATGGATCGCCCCGTCGCGTACCGTCCTCGCTACGGGCTTCCCACCGACGTGGACCTTCGCGGCAGCCGCATCAAAGCGTGCCGGCAACCGCAACGACACCGTGCCACCACGGTCAGGAAGTCGCCGCGGCCCCGGTACCGGGCGTGTTGCGGATGTGAAGCTGCTGGTCACGTGGAATCAGCGAAAGCGCCCAGTGCCGCTGGTGGCCCTCGAGCCGTGTCCGCAGGAACTTGCGGCCGTCGCAGGAATAGAACCTGAGATTGCCCGGACCCGTGTTGCTGTACCAGACATGGCGATACACCGTCTTCCAGTCACGCAACCGGTAACAACACAGCAACAGCGAGTGGCCGTCGGCCGTGGCCCGCAACCGGTTCGCCGTCAGCACCGCCACGCCGCCGGCAATCGGCCGCAGCACAACGGCAGGCACGACTTTCGGCTTTGCCGCCGGACGCGCAGGATCACAGCTCAGGCGGAAACGGCGGCTCTCCGATTTCTTCAGGCTGCTGCGAAAACTGAAGGTCGCCTGCTTGAGGAACCCGCCGGCCTCGACGACGTCGGAAAGCTAGAACGGCATCGAAACCCGGCCATCGGGACCCTCCCTGAAGAACTCCAGGCCCCGGCGCGTCACCTGCCTGGCCGAGAATTTCAGGGCGTAACTGACCCGTTCCTCCGGGAAGTCGTAGATCCGCATCACGTCCTTGAGGACGAACTCGCGACTCCACTCGGCCGCACCGGCCGGCCGGGCCACCGACGGCACCAGCAGCAAAACAGTCACCGAAACGAAAAACGATCCCGTCGATTTCGTGAGCACCGACATCTGTGGTTCCTGCTGCCGGCCCGAGAACCAAGCCACCGTCATCGTCGCGGACTGTCACCGATCTTAACGAGAAACATCTCACCTCAGATCCCGGTGTCGTCAGACAAGTCAGCCATGTTTGACTGAATGCACCACCCCGGATAGGGTCAAAAAATCCAGCCCCCGGAGCCACCCGATGCTGCAGATCCTCGAACAGGGCGTCATCTCACGGGATTCCAACCGGGCAGCCTTCATGCCGGTGATCACGCCGCTGTCCAGCGGCGAGTGGCTGGCCTGCCAGCACGTCGGGACGGCCCTGGCCAGTCCTGACAATGACATCGAGGTGCTCGACTCGTCCGACCAGGGCCACACCTGGAACAGCCGCGGCACGTTTCGCACCGACGATGACGACGGGTTCGCCTACCGCGGGCCCGAGATCGCCGAACTGCCCGACGGGCGGCTGATGATGACCGCCTGCCGGTTCCACAACGAAGGGACGAATCTCTTCGACTTCGAGACCGAGGCCCTCGAGCGGCCCGATCTGCTGCTGTACTGGTCGGAGGACAAGGGGCAGACCTGGAGCGACGCTCAGTTGTTGACCATCGACGCTCTGCCACCCGAGAAATACACCGCCAACGGGGCCGGGCGGTTCCTGCAACTGGCCGAGGACCGCTGGCTGTACTTCATCGAGACCTGGAAGCCGACCGGCTACGACGGGCCACCCGACCAGAAAGCCGCCTTTGTCGTGTCGAGAGACCAGGGCCAGACCTGGGGCGATCTGACCGTGGTGGCCGACGACACCAGCGGCCGGCTGCTGTACTGGGACATGATGGAGTGCGTGCTGCCCGACGACCGGATCTACACGATGTTCTGGACTCACCTCTACGGGACCAAGGACGACGTGAACAACCACTGGAGCGTGTCGGAGGACGGCGGGCTGACCTGGTCAGAACCGCGACCGACCAACCTCCGCGGACAGGTCTGCAGCCCGATCGCCCTGCCCGACGGCCGCGTGGCGGCCATCTACAATCACCGCCACGACCCGCACGGAATCCACGTCGCGGTCAGCAAAGACCTCGAGACGTTCGACCTCGACAACGAGGTGGTCGTGTTCGACGCGGGAGCCGAGGCGCAGCTGGGAGAAACCGAGACCGACGCTTTCTTCGAGGAACACCTGCTAATCGGCTTCGGCAAGCCCTGCGGGCACTACGAACCCGACACCGACACCCTGCTGACCTACTTCTGGTGCACCAGCGGCGGCGTCACCCACACCCGCTGGGTGCGGCTGGGCGTGCGCTAGGGGCATGCGGTCCGTGGCGGCCCGCATGCCGACCCTCAGCCCTGCTGCTTTTCTTCGGGCTGCTTTTCTTCGGGCTTCTTCTTCTCGGGCTTGGGCTTCGGAGCCTTCAGTTCCCAGGTCACCAGCCGGTGATGCCCGACGGCGTAGACCGTGTCGTGCAGTTCGTTGACGACGAACTGGTGCACGTGCATGGGCGCCTTCTCCTGCTTGATCAACTTCCCGCTCTTGGTGTCGTAGACCGAGATGAAGCCGTTGTGGTCTCCGCCGGCGACGATGAACCACGCACCGTCCGGCGAAAACACGATCTGCTCGACCAGGCCCTTGTACTTACCATCCTCGAGCTGGTGCAGCTTCTTGCCCGCCTGCCACTCGAAGACCTCGATCCGCGAGGGACCGCCGAGGTGGTCAATGTTGCCGATCTTGCCGATGCCGCCGACAGCCAGCAGCTTGCCGTCGTGGCTGAAGGTGACGCTGCGAATCCCGCCGATCGAGTGCCGCCGCTGGCGGGGATCCCAGGTGTACATCACCGGGGACTCGAGCGTCTTCAACTTCTTGCCGGTGGCCACGTCCCACACCACGATGTGGCCCACCTTGTCGGCGGTCGCCAGCCACTTGCCGTCGTAGGAGAACGACACGGCGTAGAGCATCGAGGGGAAGTTGTTCGGCGTCATCGGCTTGTGCTCTTTGAGCGTCGCCTTCAACTTGCCGGTGGCCACGTCCCAGACCTTGACGTCCATGTCGTCCGACACGCTGGCAACCAGCTTGCCGTCCGGGCTGGCGGCCACGCGGCGGATCCGTTTCTTGTGGGCGTCGGCGACGATCCGGATCTGCTTGCGGGTCTCGGTGTCCCACCACACCAGCCGGCGGTCGTAGCTGCCGCTGACGACCGTCTTGCCGGCCAGGGCCACCGTGGTCACGTAACTGCGATGCCCCTCGCCCTCGAACGCCTTCGACTCGGGCTTTTCGGCACTGAAGTCGTACTCGTAGACCTTGAAGTCGGAACTGCCGTAGTAGATCCGGTCGGATTCGGGAACCCGGTCGATCCCGAAGGCGATGCCCTGGGATCCGACGTTCTTGGCGAGCTTCAGTTGCTTGGGATCGGCGGCCATGTCGAACGGCTTTCGGTTGGATGAGTGTCGCGTGTCGTGAATCGGCCGCGGCTCAGGCGAGAACCTCGTCGATCGGCTTCGCTCCGAAGTCGGAAATCGGCAGCGGACGGGCGCCGATGAAGTACTCCTTCTCGTGGTCGATGCCCAGCGCCTTGAAGATCGTGGCGAACAACTGTCCGGCCCCGATCTTGCCCTCGGCCACGGTCTGACCATCGGCGTCGGTCTTGCCGTAGACCGATCCGCCCTTGATGCCGCAGCCCGAAAGACTGGTGCTCCAGGCGTTGGCGAAGTGATCGCGTCCGAGGCTGGGGTTGATCTTCGGTGTTCGGCCGAACTCGGCCAGGGTGATCACCAGGGTCTTCTCCAGCAGTCCGCGTTCCTCGAGGTCGTCGAGCAGGACCGACATCGAGTGATCGAGATCGGCGCACAGCTCCTGGTGCGTTTCGAAGTTCTGGCCATGGCTGTCCCACCACGCGCGGGCGACCTTGACGAAGGGAACACCGGCCTCGATCAGCCGCCTGGCAACCAGGCACTGCTGGGAGAACTGGGTCGGACCGTACTTCTCCCGCACCGCGGTCGGTTCGTCTTCGATGTTGAACAACTTCTCGCTGGCCATGATTCCGCGGACCCGCTGGTAGGCACTGGTGTGACTGCCCAGCACGTTGTTGCGGCTCTGGCGGCCCCGGGTGAAACGGCGGGCCAGCAGATCGCGGAGATCGGCGCGTTCCCTGTGATCAATTTCGCTGACCGCCTCGAGACGCCGGATGTTGGGCGGGATCATGCTGTCGGAAAGGAACATCGGGGCGAAACGGGCTCCGAGGAACCCCGAGGTGCCCTTCCGGCGGCCCTCGGTCGAGGTGTAGAAGCTGACGTAGTCGGGCACCTGGCTGTCGGCTCGACCCAGTTCGCGAGCGATGATCGCACCCAGGTCGGGGTACTGCAGGCCCTGCTCCTTGCGACGCCCCGTCTCCATCAGGGCCGCCCCGCCACCGTGGTCACCGATACCGGTGCTCAGGCTGCGGATGATCGCCGTGTTCTGCATCCGCTGAGACATCTTCGGCAACAGCTCGCTGATCTCGACTCCGGGTACGTTTGTCGAAATCGGCATGAACGGGCCGCCGGTCGGACGACCCGGCTTCGGATCCCATGTCTCGAGCTGACTCGCGCCACCGGCCAGCCACAGCAGGATCACGTGCTTCTGCTGCTTCTTGATCTCGGCGGCGATTACCGGGTTCTTCAGCACGTCGAGCACCGTCATGTCCTCGGCAAATCCCCCCACAGCAGCTCCGGCAGCCGCCGCGCCGAGGAACCCTCGCCGAGTCACTCCAGTGGACAAGTTACGAATCGAATCGCTTTTCGACCGTGTCATTCCAACCACTCCTTTTTGCCGACGGGACCGACGGTGATGCCGACGGGACCGGGGCTGTGGGGTATCGTCGGTTATCAGTAGTTGAACCGCAACTCGGGGCTTGTCAGCAGCGCCCAGACCATCTGCTGGATCGCCGCCACCTGTCCGTCTTTCTTTCTTTTCGTCAAAAATGCCTCGAACACCGCAATCTCGTCTGCATCCGGTGCCCTCGACAACATCGACTCGAACGCACGCACGATCAACTGGCGGCGATCGGTGATCGACTTCAGCGACCCGACCAGCCGATCGGCCGAGTCGCGAAGCAGGTTGTTCTGGATCCGGTCGTTGTTGGAGAACAGCAGTGCCTCGTCGACGCTGACTTGGAAGTTGTCACTGGGCAACTCGATCTGCCCGGCCAAGTCACTCGACTCGTTCTCCAGACTCTCCCGACGCCCGGCCCATTCGGCCGTCGTCACCTGCGTGGTGATCTGGTCCGGATTCGACGCCGCTACCAGCAACGACAACGAATACTGCCGCGGGGTCAGCAGCCGGACGCTGGCCACCGCGAACGTTTCCGGCGGCGGAACCTCGCCCTGGCCGCTGAATCGGCTCGAGATCGCATACGCGTCGCTGAGCACGATGCCACGGATGAGCCGCTTGAGGTCGTAGCCGTTGGACGCAAGGTCGCGGGCGAGCCAGTCGAGCAGTTCGGGGTGCGAGGGGTCGTTGGCCGAGTGCATCTGGTCGGGCGGATCGACGATGCCCCGGCCCATCAGCCGCAGCCAGATCCGGTTGACGATCGCCCGGGAAAAGAACCGCCGGTCGTTGGCCTGCAGTGCCACCTCGACCAGCTTCTGGCGAGGACTGAATCCGGGGACCTTGGCCGGCGGGGCCTTGGCGTCCTTGATCTGCCGCTTGACCTCGGCGTCCTCGGCCTGGCGCTGCTTGGCCGTTTTCTCGACCTTGGGTTCGGCCACTTCGGTCCCGGTCAGGAACATGAACCGGGCCTGCTTCTCCTTGCCGGCAGTCGTCTTGAACTTGATCGACCCACTGTACTTCTCGGCCAACGTGTTCTTCTTGGTCATGTAGGTGCGGGTGAAGAACGACGCCATGCCGTAGAAATGGTCCTGCTTCCAGTCGTCGACCAGGGGATGATCGTGGCACTTGGCACAACTGACATTGACGCCGAAGAAGAGCACGCTGGTGTCGACGGTCAGGTCGTCCAGGCTGCCGGCCCGGGCCTTCAGGAACGCCAACGCCGGCTTCTCGGACGCGTTCCCCTCCCGACCGACCATCATCTGGCGGAACAACTCGTCCCACGACCGGTTCTCCCGGGCCGCGGCGAGCAGGTACTTGCGGAACTCACCGTCGTTCTTCTTCGTCGCCAGCAACAACAGGTCCAACTCGTTGCGGTGGTGGTAGGCGAAATCAGGACTGGCCAGCAGGCGATCGGCCAACTGGGTCCACCTCAGCGGCGAGGTCGATTCGACGAACCCTCGCATCTCGCCCAGGGTCGGAATTCGACCGGCCAAATCGAGCGTCATCCGACGGACCAACCCGGCACGCGACAGCAACGGAGCCGGCTTCACCCCGGCTTCGACCCACCCCGCACGAAGGTAATGATCGATCGCGACGTTGATCGGCCGATCGGCCGGCAACAGGTCGGCCGCCGTGGCGGACAGCGACAAGTTGACCAACAGCAACCAGCCCAGGAACCAGGTGGATCTCATAAGAACCATAGTGGCGAGGGAAACAGTCAGGGAGACGATACCGGGACGGCACGTCGGTGGGAACGGCCGCAAACCGACCGTCGGTCCACCCATTTTACCGCGTGGGGTGACCACCAACAACGGCAAGACAATCCCCACGTCCTCCGAAATCGACCAGTTGACGATCGGTCGATTTTCGCCCTAGCGCCGCCGTTCGGCCGGGGGCGCCGGTGGAACCGCCGATTGCCGCACCTTGGTCTGCTTGTCCCATCGCGAAACCGACCAGACCGAATGGCTGCCCATCACCCCCTTGGCCACGTCCACGAAAACCCCCCGCAACCTCTCCGGCGTGACCTGCCGGTTCTGGACAACCCGCTGCATCAGGAATCGTCGGTTCCGTCGGTCGTAGGCAAAGAACTTCCCGTTCCCCAACCGATCGTTCTCGGCCAGCATTCTCAGCAACGCTGCCGCGGGCACCTTGGCCGCCTTGGTCGGCATCTCCTCCAACCACGCCATCACCCAGATCGTGCCGCCATCCTGGCTGATCACGGCCGACATGGCGAAGTCCCATTCCTGGCCACCTTGTTGCGAATGGAACTCGAAGTCGAACCGCGTTCCGGCCGCCCGCGGCTTGACTCCCAGGGATCGCAGCATACGACCCAGTCTCTCGGTGTCGATCGCCCCGGTGGCGGTCGACGTGTCGGCCGCATCGGACCAATCGACCGCCCAGGCGGACAGCACGAACAGGACCCCCGCCACACCGATCGTTACGCGAGTCGTCATCGTCCGCACTCCCTTGCCGACGCCGCCGTTGATTCTCCTATCCGCTCCCCGAATCCGATTCACCCAGCAGGTGATCCAGGCAAATCTGCGACCAGGTCTCAAACGACTCGCGATTGCCGACCAGCTCGCCGGGAGCGGCAAAGCCTGTTTCGATTATCGACTCTTCGCGAGGACGAACTTTGGGCTCATCCAGTTCGAAGACGTGCACCACGCCGAGGTGCACCCTGCCCACTTCGGTCAGGTCGTCGTTGATCAGCCCCACGCACCGCTCGGTGTACCCGGTTTCCAGGAACACCTCCTCGGCGATCTCACGCCGCATCCCTTCCTCGTACGGAGACCCCTCAGCCTCGGTGTCCTCCGCGGAGATATGACCGCCGATGCCGATCGACCGCTTGCTGTGCAGCCGCCCCTCCCCCTGCTCGGTCCCCCGCCGGTAATGGAACACCCGACCCTCGTGCCGGAACACGCAGTAGGGAATCAACTGCTTCAGGCTCGGGTCCTCCTCCACCGAGTCCCTCGGCCGGAAGCTCATCTGTGCCGGATCGAGCAACCGATCGAAGTAGTCATCGATGTCGGGGCAGAACCCCTGGAAATGCCCGATCTCGTGAAACAGGCTCGTCGGCACCACCAACACGTGTTCGACCGGATAGTCGCTCGTCATCCTCATCATCTCCACTCGGTGGCCGCCGGGCTCAACGCCGCGGCACGCCGACCAGTTCGGTTGTCTTCTCCAGGACCGACTCGGCCCGCATCAGGGTCTCGCCGACCAGGATCGCGCTCACGCCGCCCCCGGCCAGGTATTCGACATCGGCCCGGCTGCGGATCCCGCTTTCGGCCACCAGCAACGTCGATTCGGGCACGCCCGCCCCCACCCGCAACGTGTGGCCGAGATCGGTTTCGAACGTCTTCAGGTCACGGTTGTTGACACCCAGCAACGGGGGATCGAGATCGAGTGCGCGGCCGAGGTTCTCCGGCTCGTAGATCTCCAGCAAGACATCGAGTCCCAGTTCATCGGCGGCAAAATACAGTTCCCGCAGTTCGCTGTCTCCCAGGCATTCGGCGATCAACAGCACCGCGTCGGCACCTGCCACGCGGGCTTCGAGCAACTGGTAGCGATCCAGCAGAAAGTCCTTCCTGAGCACCGGCCGGTCGACGTGTTTCCGGACCGCCGCCAGGTGCTCGAGTCTCCCCTGGAAAAATGGCTCGTCGGTCAGGCAACTCAGGCAGGTCGCCCCCGCCTGCTGATACGTTCCGGCCAGGTCGACCGGATCGAAGTCCTCGCGGATCAACCCCGCCGACGGCGACGCCTTCTTGATCTCGGCGATCAGCGCCACGTCCTGGGCCGCCCGGATCGCATCTACGAAACCACGCGGCGGTGGCGAATCGGCCAGTCTCGCCTCGAGTTCAACCGCCGGACACTCGGCCTTCCGCGAGGCGATCTCCTCTCGCTTCCGCTCGACAATCGTATCCAGGATGGTCGTCACGCGGCCGATGATAGCAGCCCGTCTTCATCGCGGCATCTTCAGGTCCGGCACCTCGATCCCGTACAATCTCTCGTCATGTCGTCCCAGGTGCATCTCGTCCTCACCGTGTTGTTGATGCTGGGCAGCCTGGCCACCTGCAGCGTGCTGGCGTGGCGGGTGCTCAAGAGTCCGCCGTTGCCCGGTGCCGACAAGCGACGGCCCGCGACCTGGCCCGACTGGCTATTGCCGGCCGCCATATTCTGCTGGCTGGTGGTGTCGATCTCGTTCTCCCGCAGTTTGCCCGAAGCCGGTGCAGACACCGAGGCGATCCGCAACACGTTGACCTACAACACGGTGATCCACGCCGTCCTGTTCCTGCTGCTGGCGGGACTGGTCGAACTGGCCCGCTGGAGATCTCCGGACCCCGAACCCGCCCCGCCGCCGATCCGCCGGCAACTGCTCTACGGGCTCGTCGGCTTCCTCGCCTGCCTGTTGCCGACATTGATCGTCTTCAACCTGACGGAGCCCTACCGCACCGATGCGGACATGCACCCGATGCTGCAGCTGATCGAACAGGATCCGTCCGGTCAACTTCTGCTGGCCGTGACCATCAGCGCGGTGCTCGTGGTGCCGTGGGTCGAAGAAATGGCGTTTCGGGTGATCATGCAGAGGTCGTTGCTGCGGATCTTCTCACCGTCGTTGTCGATCCTGCTGACCGCGGCCGCCTTCTGCAGCATTCACCCATCGTGGCAGGACGCCGTCGGCCTGCTGCCGTTGGCCATCGTGCTGGGCGTGACCTACCACCGCACGGGCAGCTACCTGGCCGTCGTCCTGATCCACATGCTCTTCAACGCGGTCAACATCCTGTCGATGATGGTCGAGCCGTGATCGGAGTGCGGCCGGGGCCGAACCAGCACTTTCCCCCCGTCGAATCGGTTGGTAGTTTTGGGAGCCACACGACTCCCGTCCGCCGCGAATTCTCCCCGATGCCGTTCCCCCCCGTCGACGAACAACTGGCCGTGATCCGCCGGGGCACCGAGCAGATCGTGCCCGAGCCGGAACTGGTCGAGAAGCTCGAAAAGAGCCTCGCCACCGACACGCCGCTGAGGGTCAAGTACGGCATCGACCCCACCGGCATCGACCTGCACCTGGGCCACACGGTGCCGATGAGAAAAATGCGGCAGTTCCAGGCCCTGGGCCACCAGGCGGTGATCATCATCGGCAATTACACGGCCCTGGTCGGGGATCCCAGCGGTCGAGACGAGACACGGGCGAGGTTGACGGCCGAACAGGTCGAAGCCAACGCGGCCGATTACCTGGCCCAACTCGGCAAGGTCATCGATCTCGACGCCGCCGAGGTGGTCCCCAACGGCAAATGGTTCGCCCCGATGACGTTCCAGGAAGTGCTCGAACTGACCAGCAAGGTGACCGTCGCCCAGTTGCTGACCCGCGACGACTTCTCGAAACGCCACAAGGCCGAGTCCCCCATCTATCTCCACGAGTGTCTCTACCCGATCATGCAGGCGTGGGACTCGGTCAAGATCTCCGCCGACATCGAACTGGGCGGTTCCGAGCAGCTCTACAGCTTCATGCTGGCCCGTGACCTGCAGAAGGACGCCGGACAGCCGGGACAGGTCGGCGTGATGTCGCCCATACTCGTCGGCCTCGACGGCCATCGCCGGATGGGCAAGAGCCTGGACAACTACATCGCGATCGCCGATTCACCGTTCGAGATGATCAAGAAGTTCATGCAGGTGCCCGACAACTGCATGAAGATGTACTTCGACCTGCTGACCGACGTGCCCGAGGAGGAGGTCGAATCACTGCTGGGCGGACACGCCAAGCAGTGCAAGCAGCGGCTGGCGGCGGCGGTCATCGCCGAGTACTACTCGGCCGAGGACGCGACCGAGGCGATCGAACGATGGGAGCGTGAGATCGGTGGGGGGGGACGGCCGAAGGAGATCCCCGAGGTGGTCGTCTCAACCGCCGACCTCCAGGACGGTCAACTGCCGGCCGCTCAACTGCTGAAACTCACCAACCTCTGCGACTCCACCAGCGAAGCCCGCCGGGCGATCTCGCAGGGGGGAGCCTACTTCGGTGAGGACAAGCAACGGTTCGACAGCCACGACACGCCCGTCGAAGTCACCGACGGCCTGATGCTGTGGGTCGGCAAGAAGCGATTCTGCCGCGTGAGCATCCAGGACAACTGACCCCCCAGGAAAGAGACGCCACCATGGCAACCGGATTCGGAATCGTCGGCTGCGGCATGATCGCCGACTTCCACGCATTGGCCGTCGGTGACATCCGCGGCGCCCGCATCACCGCCTGCTTCGATGCGTTCCCCGCAGCGGCCCAGCGGTTCGCCACGGCCAACCCGGGCGTCACTGCCTACGGATCTCTCGATGAAATGCTCGCCGATCCGTCGGTCGACATCGTCACCATCTGCACACCCAGCGGAGCCCACCGTGACCCCGCCGTCGCCGCCGCCGCCGCCGGCAAGCACGTGGTCGTCGAGAAGCCGCTCGAAATCACCCTCAAGCGATGCGACACCATCATCGACGCCTGCCGCAAGAACAGGGTCAAGCTGACCACCATCTTCCCCTCGCGGTACCACGGCGTGACCCAGGCCCTGAAGTCTGCCATCGACAGCGGCCGCTTCGGGAAGCTCACCCTCGGCGACAGCTACGTCAAGTGGTGGCGAACCCAGCAGTACTACGACAGCGGTGGCTGGCGAGGCACCTGGGACCTCGACGGCGGCGGAGCCTACATGAACCAGGCCATCCACAGTGTCGACCTGATCGCCTACCTGATGGGCAACGTGTCCCAGGTGACCGCGCTGACCGACACCCTGGCTCACAAGAGAATCGAGGTCGAGGACGTGGGCGTGGCGGCATTGCGTTTCACCAACGGAGCCCTGGGCACGATCGAGGCCACCACCGCCGTCTTCCCGGGTTTCTCCAAGAAGGTCGAGATCCACGGGACCGAGGGCACGGTGATCGTCGAGGAGGATCGGCTGGTGACCTGGGACTTCGCCAAGGGCAAAAGCAGCGACAACGCCACCCGCCGCCGCTTCGGCAGCGACGACGTCGGCGACACCGGGGCCAGCGACCCGTCGGCCATCTCCTACGACGGCCACACCCACCAGCTCAAGGACTTCATCAGATCGATCCGCACCGGCAGCAAGCCGCTGATCGATGCCAGGGAAGGTCGGCGGAGCGTCGAGATCATCCTGGCGATCTACCAGTCGGCCTGGACCGGCAAGACGGTCTCGTTGCCACTGGAGCGGGATCCGAAGATCCCGGCCCGGTTCCGGCGGAAGAAGTAGCCGTCATCAACACGCTTCCCTCTTGACCCACCCCCCGCCCCCCGGCACACTCTCGCCGGTGCCCCTCACCCCGCCACGGCAAGGACGCCGGGATGGTCCTCCGCATCCGATACCTGCTCGAATACGCCGTCTTCCGCACGGTGGTGGCGGTGGTGCACGCGATGCCGATGTGGGCCATCGACATGGGAGCCACCGTCGCCGCCTTCGGCATCCACCGCCTGCTGCCACGGCGGCTGACCCGTTACGATGTCGCCGCCGAGAACATCCGGCGGGCCCTCGGCCCGGAGGCCGATGTCGAACAGATGATCGGCCGCATGTGGCGGCACCTGTTCCAGACCGTCGGCGAGGTGATCCATCTCCGCCACCGGCTCTCGCGGAACAACTTCCGCAGCCTGATCCGTTTCCGCAACCAGCAGCAGGCCATCTCGGCCCTGATCTCGAACCGACCCGTGATCCTGATCAGCGGCCACCTGGGCAACTGGGAACTGGCCGTCTGGATCTTCGGCTTATTCGGGTTCCCGATGGGCGTGGTCGCCCGCCGACTGGACAATCCCTTTCTCGACCGGTTTTTCCTCGACTTCCGCTGCGACACCGGCCACGACCTGCTCGACAAGAACGGGGCGAGTGCCGAGATGATCGAGCGACTCGAGTCCAACCGGCACCTGGCGATGCTCGGCGACCAGGACGCCGGCTCACACGGCCTGTTCGTCGATTTCCTCGGACACCCCGCTTCGACCTTCAAGTCGATCGCGTTGCTGGCCCTGCGACACCAGGCCCTGATCTGCGTCGGCTACGCGATCCGACTGGACGACGAGGACGGCCCCGAGCGATTCGAGGTCGGCTGCGAAGAACTGATCGACACCGCGTTGATCGACGACGATCCGGTCCGGACAGTGACCCAGGCCTACACCTCGGCCCTGGAACGCATCGTGCGACGGGCCCCGGAACAGTATTTCTGGCTGCACCGCCGCTGGAAAACGGTTCCCGATTCCCGTCGACGTCGCAGCCGTCGGGTCCGCAGTGGATCAGTGCCCTGGGCCGCCTGAGTGTCCGGGCGGCGTTGACGGCGAAACGGGCCGAGTCGAACATGGGACCATGACCGAACGTGTCCGCATCGCCGCGCTGTCGGAGATCCCCGTCGGATCCTCTCACGAATTCACTGCCGCGGGCCGGGTGATCGCCCTCTACAACGTCGACGGCACGCTCCACGCCCTGGACGGCGTCTGCCCCCACGCCGGTGGACCGCTCGGCCAGGGCCAACTCGACGGCTGTGTCGTCACCTGCCCCTGGCACGGCTGGCAATTCGACGTCACCAGCGGGCAGCATTGTCTGACCGAGGCGATCCGGCACGCGTCGTTTCCGGTGATCGTCGAGGGTGACGACGTGCTGGTCGAACTGCCGTGAGCCCGCCGGTGATCAGCGACGAGCAGTTCGAGATGGCCGCGGCGAGGTTGCGGGATGGCGGACTGGTCGCGTTTCCGACCGAGACCGTCTACGGACTGGGTGCCGACGCAACCGACAGCGAAGCGGTCGCGGCCATCTTCGACGCCAAGGGTCGACCGCGGTTCGACCCGATCATCGTCCATCTCGCCGAGGCCGAGCAACTCTCGACCGTCGCCGCCGATCCACCGCCCCTGGCCGAACCTCTCGCCCGAGCTTTCTGGCCGGGACCACTGACGATGGTGCTGTTCCGCAACGAGTCGATCCCGTCGATCGTCTCGGCCGGTCTGCCGACCGTCGGCGTGCGGGTGCCCGATCACCCGGTCGCCAGCCAGCTGATCGCCATGGCCGGCCGGCCGATCGCCGCTCCCAGCGCCAACCGGTTCGGTCACATCAGCCCGACCACCGCCGAACACGTCCGGCAGCAGTTCGGTGACCGACTCGACATGGTGCTCGACGGCGGCCCGTGCCGCGTCGGTGTCGAATCGACCGTCGTGGATCTCACCGGCCCGATCCCCAGGCTGCTGCGTCCCGGCGGAGTCACCCTCGAACAGTTGCAGGAGGTGGCGGGGACCGTCGAGATCCACTGCGGGACCCAGCCGGTCGACCTGGCCGCTCCTGCTCCGGGCATGCTCGCCCGGCACTACGCCCCCGACACCCCGTTGCTGCTGGTCGACACTCCACAGGATCCGCCGCCACCTGGCTCGGGCCTGCTGGCTCTCACCCGGCCCGACTCGATCGATGGCTGGTCTCGGGTCGAGACGCTCTCCGAAACCGGTGACCTGGTCGAGGCCACCGCCGGGTTCTTCGCGGCCCTGCACCGGCTCGACGACGCCGGGCTCGATCGGATCGTCGCCGTCGCGTTTCCCGAAACCGGATTGGGGCTGGCGCTGAACAACCGCCTGAGGCGTGCCGCCGCCAACCGCTGAACCGGATTCACAACCGGCTGGGCAGCAACTGCAGTTCGGGCACCACCGCGCGAGGGTGCAGACGGGCGACAAACAGCACGGCCTCGGCCACGTCGAGCGGGTCGAGCGAGAGATCCAGGACCTCCCGCGGGGTGGGCGTCGGCCGCTTCTCGAGAATCTCGGTGTCGCACAGGCCGGGAAAGATCACGCAGGTGCGGATCCCGTTGGCCTGCTCCTCGACCCGCGTCCCGTGAGCCAGCCCGGTCAGTCCGTGCTTGCTGGCCTGGTAGGCCACCCCCGAAACGTCGGGCCGCTGCACCGCGGCGGTCGACAGGTAGATGATCAGGCCACCACCGGCAGCCCGCATCGCCGGCAACACGCTGCGGGTGGCGTGAAACGCCCCACTAAGATTGGTCGCGAGCATCATGTCCCACGTCTCGGGCGTCAGCACCTCCAGACCCCGCTCGACGATGTTCGTGCCCGTCGAGTAAACCATCAGGTCCACCCGACCGTGAGCCTCCTGCACCTGCTCGACCAAGCCGTCGACCTCCTCTTCGACCGTCACGTCACACACGCAGGTGTCAACGGTCAGCCCTTGGGCAGAGGTCTCCTCGACCAGCCCGTCAAGCCGCTCCTCACGTCGTCCGGCGGCGGTCACCACGGCTCCGCCGCGAGCCAGTTCGACCGCGGTCGCCCGCCCCATTCCGCTGGTGGCTCCCACCACGATCGCCACTCGCCCGTCCAGTGATTCGCTCATAATCGCCCCCCCCCTACTGTCGATGCGGCAGTTTAGCAGCCGCTCGACCTTGGATTCCATTGGTTGCGTCGATGTGGTGTAATTGCCCCGGCGAAAGAAACCACCCGACGCCATTCGACTTGGATTGACGAGGTTCCTGCTGATGCGTCGCCCCCGTACCTGGTTTGTGTTGGCATTTGTCGCCTACGCCGTCGTCGTACGGCTGTTGCCCTGGATGCTGCGTGCCACTGGCGTCGAGCTGCCGATCGACCGCATGGTCTACCCGTGGAACTTCGTCCCGTTGACGGTGCTGTGCCTGTTCGCCGGCGCCCATTTCCGGAACCACGTGGTCGCCTATCTCTGCCCCCTGCTGGTGATGGTGGTCACCGATGTCGGAATCGGCCTGTTCAGCGGCAGCATCGAGAACGCGTTCCATTCCAATACGCTCGTGGTTTACGCCACCTTCGTTCTCAGCACCTCGCTGGGCCTGATGCTTCGCGGCCGCCGCACCGCATGGATGATCGGCGGCACCGCGCTGGCCGCCGAAACACTGTTCTTCCTGGTCACCAACTTCGGCGTGTGGTCATCCACGGGCATGTACTCCCATGACCTCGCCGGGCTGCTGATCTGTTACGAAATGGCCGTGCCGTTCTTCCGCAACTCGCTGCTTGCCACGGCCGTCTTCACACCGATCGCCTTCAGTTCCTGGGCCGTGCTGCCGGAACTGATACCGGTACCGGTTGTCGTCCCCACCACGGACGCCTGATCCGCGGCCAACTGGGATCCCGCTTCGTCCCCGGAGCCACGACCGATGAACGGTCAGCGGATCGTCTCGCTGTTGCCCAGCGCCACCGAGATCGTCGCCGCGCTGGATGGGTTCGACCGACTGGTCGGACGCTCGCACGAGTGTGACCACCCGCCCGGCGTCGAGGCCCTGCCGGTCTGCTGCCGTCCGCGGATCGACATCAACGCCGCGGGAAACGAAATCGACCGCCAGGTCAAGCAGCGACTGGCCGAGGCGATCTCGATCTTCGAGGTCGATCACCGGCGGTTGTCCGAGTTGCAGCCCGACCTGGTCCTGACGCAGGACCAATGCGAGGTTTGCGCGGTCAGCCTGGCCGATGTCGAAGCCGCACTCGCCCGGTCAACAGGACTCTCGACCCGCGTCCTGTCGCTGGCCCCCGCCGACCTCGCCGACACCTGGCAGACGGTGGCCCGTATCGGCGAAGCCATCGAACGGCCCGACCGGGCCTCGGAGGTCATCGCTCAACTCGAGTCGCGACTGCAGACACTCTCGGACACCACCAGTTCGCCACCAAACGCAGATCGCCCCCGGGTGGCCTGTATCGAGTGGATCGAGCCCCTGATGGTCGCGGGGAACTGGGTGCCGGAACTGGTCGAGCGGGCCGGGGGAGTCGACGTACTGGGAACCGCCGGCACCCATTCACCGTGGATCGACTGGTCCGATCTCTCCGCCGCCGACCCCGACGTGATCGTGCTGATGCCCTGCGGTTTCGACATCGCCCGCACGCGAGCCGAATTGACCGCCGTTTCCGGCCGCCCCGAGTGGCAGCAACTCCGGGCGGTGGCCGACCGACGGGTCGTCATTGCCGATGGACACCAGTTCTTCAACCGGCCGGGACCACGGCTGGTCGAATCGGCCGAGATCCTGGCCGAGATCCTGCATCCGGGCCGTTGCGATTTCGGCCACCATCCCGCCGGCTGGCAACCGCTGTAGCCCCGCGTGGCGAACCGATCGGCGGACCGATAGGATGACACGTCGGTGTCCTTTCGAGTGCCTTCCTGTCAGTCCGAGCCCACCATGATCAACCGCCGAGCCTCCGTCGCCGTATCCCTGTTCCTGGCCCTGCTCTGCACCGCCCCCGTCACGATCGAGGCCGCCGGCCGCGTCGTCACCTGTGCCGGCAACGGCAGATCGGCTTACACCGGCGATGGTGGCCCGGCCTCCGCGGCGACCATCGGCGGCCCCTTCGGCGTGTCACTCGGCCCCGACGGAGCCCTTTACTTCTGCGAGATCGACAACCACTGTGTCCGACGGATCGACCGTCGCACGGGGTTGATCTCGACGGTCGCCGGCACCGGCAAGCAGGGCTACTCCGGAGACGGCGGCCCGGCCACCAAAGCCCTGTGCAACGAACCCTACGAGGTGCGGTTCGACGGAGCCGGCAACATGTTCTTCGTCGAGATGAAGAACCACCTGGTTCGTCGAGTTGACGCAAAGACACACACCATCAGCACCGTCGCCGGAACCGGCCGGCCGGGATTCAGCGGAGACGGCGGTCCGGCCACCAAAGCCCGGCTCAAGGTGCCTCACTCGATCGCTCTCGACGACCGCGGCAACCTCTACATCTGCGACATCGGCAACCACCGCATCCGCCGCGTCGACCTCAAGAGCGGAACCATCTCGACCTTCGCCGGCACGGGAGAGAAGCAACCGACGCCCGACGGAGCGTCCCTGACCGGCACGCCGCTGAACGGGCCGCGGGCGCTCGATTACGCCGGCAACGGACAACTGGTGCTGGCACTGCGGGAGGGCAACGCCGTCTACCGCATCGACCTCGACAAGCGGACTCTCCACCACGTCGCCGGCACCGGCCAGAAGGGTTACACCGGCGACGGCGGTGACGCGAAAACGGCCAGGCTCAGCGGTCCCAAGGGCATCGCCGCCGGTCCCGGCGGCGACATCTACCTGGCCGACACCGAGAGCCACACGATCCGGGTCATCCGCAGCAAGACCGGCACCATCCACACGCTGGTCGGTGACGGCAAGTTGGCCGACGGTCCCGACGGCAATCCGAGCACCTGCCGGCTCGCCCGACCCCACGGCGTGTTCGTCGATGCCAAGAGCCGGGTCTACATCGGAGACAGCTCGAACCACCGCGTGCGGGTACTCGAGGACTCCGCAGCGGTGACGGCGGCACAGGTGAAGTGGCAGAGACTGAAGCTGGACGAGCGGTTCCGAGCCGAGGGCGTCGCCGTCTTCGACGTCGACCGAGACGGGTTCAACGACGTGATCGCCGGCGACGTCTGGTACCGAGGACCGAAGTGGACGGTTCACGAAATCCGCAAGCCGGGCAACTTCGTGGCCGGCAAGGGCTACAGCAACTGCTTCGCCATGTTCGGCTGGGACGTCAACCGCGACGGCTGGCAGGATGTCTTCTACATCGGCTTCCCCGGCGACCCGTTTCACTGGTACCAGAACCCCGGACGGAAAGCCGGCCACTGGCAGCAGCACGCCGTCTGGAGCAGCATCTGCAACGAGTCGCCCGAGTTCGAGGACCTGGACGGCGACGGGTGGCCCGAGATGATCTTCGGGTCGCAGCCCCAGAGCCAGATGGGGTTCGTGCGACTGCCCGGATCGAAGCCCCCGGCCGGCAACTGGCCCTTCCGGGCGATCAGCCGCAAGGGCGACCCGATGAAGAACGGCACGTTCAAGTACTACCACGGCCTGGGCATCGGTGACGTCAACCGCGACGGCCGTGCCGACGTGGTGATCCCTCACGGCTGGTGGGAGGCCCCGGCCAAACCGACCGATGCGACCTGGGAATTCCACCCGCTGCACCTGGCCAAGGACGCGGCGACCCCGCCGGTCAAGGCGGCCAACATCTACGTCGACGATTTCGACCTCGACGGCGACAACGACCTGGTGATGAGTTCGGCCCACACCTTCGGTGTCTGGTGGTTCGAGAACACCGGGGGCAACAAGCGGCCGAAGTTCGCCTACCACCTGATCGACAAGTCGTACTCGCAGACTCACGCCATGGAGTGGGTCGACATCACCGGTGACGGCACCCGCGACCTGGTCACCGGCAAGCGATTCTTCGCTCACAACGGGGGAGACCCCGGTGGCAAGGACCCGGTGAAGATGTACTGGTACGAGGTCAAGAAGCGGAAGGGACAGGCCCCGAAGTTCGTGCCCCACGAGATCACCGAGGGGCTGGGAACCGGCGTGGGAACACAGTTCCTGGTGACCGACGTCAACGGCGACGGACTGGCCGACATCGCGTTGTCGAACAAGAAGGGCGTCAACGTCCTGGTGCAGAAGCGCTAGCCGACGCCCCGAGGCGGCAACTTGCCATCACCTCGACCAACGCGTATTCTTGGATCCTCACGGGCCCAAGTGGCGGAATTGGCAGACGCGCTAGGTTCAGGACCTAGTGGGATTTATTTCCCGTGGAGGTTCGAGTCCTCTCTTGGGCACTCGACCGGGATGCACCGCTTCGCACCCGGTCGCAAACCCCTGCAAAACAGGGGTTTTCTCTTGCGCGGGGGGATCGGCCTGCGACCCCGTGCGAGGCAAAACGGCGGGTTGCTGCACCGGATTTCGCACCGCTTTGTTGAAGTGCTCGTCGCCAGGGAGCCCGAGATGGATCCGTCGGGTTGAACGCCGGGGCTGGGGTGGGGAGACTGGGGGCGGACCCGTTGACCGGAGAAACGCGATGAGAGTGCCGTTGCTGTTGTTCGTGTGGATGGTCGGTTCGTCCAACGAGAGCGAGGCCGCTGAGACGCTCACACTCAAGGGACACTCAGATTGGGTCCTCAGCGTGAGTTTCAGCCGCGACGGGAAGCGGCTGGCTTGTGCGCGTGACGGGTCGTCGGGGGTGTGGGATGTTCACTCTCTGACCAAGTCAAAGTAGCCGCGGCTGTGTCTTGGATTTCTTGTCAGGCTGGTTGACTGTTGATTTAGTTTTCGAGTCAACCGACGGGGTTGGCCGTTGGGGTTTCACCGCACAGGTCGGGAGAGTAGGCAGGATGATCACTGTTGGGATGAACTACCACGTCATCGAGGGGAAGCAGCAGGACTTTGAAGACAAGTTCGCAGCTGTGATCGACAGCCTGCGAGCGGCCGAGGGGCATAGCAGCTCGACGCTGTGGAAGGATGTCGGCGACGACGCCTCGTACCTGATCACCAGCGAATGGTCCGACGAACAGGCGTTCACCGACTTCATTCGCAGCGATGCTTTTCGTGATGTGACGAACTGGGGCAAGGAACAAATCCTCTCGGGTCGACCGCAGCACAAGATCTACAAGCACTAGGGGTCTGGTGGATTTCGAGAGGCGATCGGCCTGTTGCCCGAGCGGTCGGCTACATCATGTCGGTCCGTTCCTGCTCGGTGAAGTCGTTTGACACCTCCTCGCCACGACGCCTCTGGCCTCGCATCCGCCTGACTTTTGATGATGCCGAGCAGAAAGCCGCTGCAAATAAATCTGTTGAAGGCCGGGAGACGCTCACACTCAGGGGACTCACAGATGATGTCTCCAGCGTGAGTTTCAGCCCCGACGGGAAGCGGATCGTCAGCGGCAGCGGTGGCTCCTCACTGAAGGTCTGGGACATCTCACCGCTGGACACGTCCGAGTAGCGCTCATCCACCGCCCCGACCGCCCGACACCGCGTGATCACCGAAATACTGGGCAAAGCAAATCACTAGCAATCCGCCGTGACGGTCACGCGGATGTGTGAATGTTATCTCGAACTGTGGAACCAATGACCTACAACGTGACCGCAAACATCAGTGCCTTCGAAGTTGGCAAGCTGGACGATGATGCCGTCAATCAGCTGTTCCAGCATCTCGCTGATAGCGGACAGGTGTGGGAGATGGACGCCAAGTACGGGAAAAAAGCGGTCGAGTTGGCTGAGGCGGGACGCATTTCGTTTCCCGATCTGGGGTTGGACACGACCTACTTTTTCGGCCCTTGATTCCGTGAAACGCCTCAAACCGGACCAGGCCCACCGAGATCGTGTGAAGAGAAGATCGCCGGGACAGCGGGTCGGTTCGGTTCCTGGGCGACTGGAGGGGCCTCAGAGTGCATGAGGCCGGCTGGCTCACTCAGCCGCCCTGAGCAATCGCCAGGACCGCCTCGCGGATGGCGGATGCCGGGTGGCAGCGTTGGCCAGGCCTCAATCACCTGGGCCAATTCGGGGTCGTTTGGAGCGTTTTCGCGGTCAACTGCACCGGATTTCGCACCGGCCGTCTCCGAAACCTGCACACGTCTCGGGGAATTCTCTGATTGTTCGAGTCCTCTTCCTGGGCACTCGACCGGAGTGCACCGCTTTGCACCCGGTTGCAAACCCCGGCAAAACAGGGGTTTTCTCTTGCGCGACTGATGCAGTCTGCTTTCCCACCCGTTGACGACAGGAAAAACGGGTTGGTTGAACCCCGGGCCTGTCTTGGGGGAGACTGGGGCTGTCGGCAGGCTCGCGGAGTCCGATGATCGGAGACACACAATGAAGACAGCTGTGGTGGTGTTGCTGAGCGTGGGGATATCGTTGATGGCCTTCAGCCCGCTGTGGGCCGCGACCATTCACGTCGACTCGGACAAGGGTGACGACCTCCGAAACGGAACCGCCGCCGAGCCGAAAGCCACCATCGGGGCGGCGATGGCGGTGGCCACCGCCGGAGACCGGATCCTGGTGGCCCCGGGTGAGTATGCCGAAAGCATCAATGTCACGCTGAGCCGGATCGTTGTGGCAGCAACCAGGCCGGGCCGGGTGAGACTCGACGGACGCCTGACGCTCAAGTGCAACGACACCGTCATCGACGGGCTGAGCTGGTCGGGCCACAACGGCGGAGCGATCCTCAACATCTACGGCAAACGGAACATTGTCCGTCGCTGCCGGTTCCGGGAATTCGGTCGCAAGTTCGCCTGCAAGGGCATCTGGATTCGCCAGACCGGAGACCACGGGGACAACCGCATCGAGCACTGCCTGTTCGAAGACTGGACCGGGCACGGTTCCAGTTCGTGCATCAAGGTCAGCCAGAACGGCAGCGAGACGGCCTTCACCGGTACCGTGATCCGCAACAACGTGTTCCGTCGCGGCAATCGCCCCGGGAACAATACCGCCATCCAGATCTACTGCCCGACGCTGGTCGAAAACAACATCATCTACGACTGCGTCGACGGCATCGAAGGCAAGGGCGGCGGCAACACGATCCGACACAACGTGGTGTTTCGCTGCTCGGGGGCCGAAGCCATGAGCAACCGGTCCGGCTCGAACAACCTCTTCGAGAACAACCTGTTGTTCGAAAACACACTGGCCTGGGAAATCTACTCGGGCACCAACAACATCTGGCGGAACAACGTCGTCCTGAACTGCCGGATGATCGCCCGCATCAAGCGGGGCGGCCCGGGAGGATTCCGAAAGATGCTGCTGGAGAACAACCTGTTCGCGGCCAACCGTCGCGGCTTTTCGTGGGACGATGTGACCTGTCCGGCCGACCACATCCACTTCCACAAGAACACGTTCATCGGCGGAGGCAAGATCGAGACGGAAGGACGCGGACACCACAGGGAAACCGACCGGGTCGACCAGGCCATCTGGGCGAAGGACCGGGGCGTCAAGGACGTGTTTGCCCTGCTGTACAGGCTGGCCCCGGTAGCCGGCCCGTCGGGCGGACATGTCGATCTCGCCGACGCACTCTCGGGTCCGGCCGCCAGGGGCGTGCGAACCGGAGGACGTCCCCCCACTGCCGAACAACTCCACCGCCCGGCGAAAAACTACACTCCGCGAACCGACAACATCCGCGTGAAGATCGACTTCGACAACCAGCCCTACCAGTCCGGGGATTCGCTGGTCGGACTGGTCGACCCGTCGACCGGGACAGCCTGGACCGGGGTCAAGGAGAAACCGAACTACACCGTCCGAACCCACCCGGATGGTCTCGCCGGAAAGACAACCAGCGGAAGTCGCTTCGCCCGCTTCCTCGACAGTTCATCGGGTGGGACGCGGGGAGCTACGATTCCGCTTTCGGGGATCCCTCACGACCGCCCCTACTACGTCAGTTTCTGGCTGGCCTGCAGCTTTCCCGAAGCCATCGATTCGGCCAGCTTCGGCGTGGCCCCGCTGTTTTCGATCACCAGCCTGGCCTGGGAACAGGGGGGGCACCGCCTGCTGGGCATGAACGTCGCCGGCCGGTCCAACCTCAATCTCTACGGACCACTCAAGCAGTGGATGTTGCTGGAATTCGAAGTCGATCCGAAGGCACGTCGTTTCCGGTTCAAGATCGATGGCATCCCGCAACACCCCAAGGGTGACGGCAAGCGACCCGAGTGGTTCCCGTTCAACACCGCCGCAGGCAAGGACGCGAAAACCCGCACGGCAACCAGCCTGTGGTTCCACGGTGGAAAACGGTTCGTCGGATCACTGGCCGTCGACGACATCACGATCGGCGGCTGGTTGACGACCGGATCACGCTGAACCACGGCACAGGCCCGGCACGGTCGATGACCTGTTCAGGTCAACCCGGTGCCGCGACCCGGAATGCCCAGATCGTGGCATCCCGAAAGACAAACCGCAGGCGGACCGTCTTGTTCCTGAGTTTCCCGATCGGTCGCGTCTGCCACCGCACCCGGTGATCCAGCTTGTCACCCCGGATGACCCTGCAGTCTCGACGACGGTATCCGTCGTAGAGCGGTGCGCCGGCTCCGACGTAGTGCTTGATGTGGCCCTTGCCACCGCTGTCGGAGAACTCGGTGACCGGTTGGACGATCTCCACCCGCAACTCCCCGCGGACATCGGCGTTGACGATCAACTCGTCGCCCTCGACGACGAAGGGCCTCGTCAAGAACGCCCCGCGACCACCCAGTTGCTTGCGAGTCTCGAGTCCGATCAACCGATCGCGCGGCACCCAGCCCATCCCGATCCGGATCTGTCGAATCCCCGGTGGCAGGCCGTTCACGTTGTGCCTGTATCGCGCTCCGCCGTAGTAGAACAGCATCCTGTCACCGTGGGTGACCAGTGACGGCCACCAGATGATGTTGTCGTCCCAGGCACCTTTTGGCCCCTTGGGAATGAACGCTTCGCGGGGAAAGGGGTGCTGCCAGCGGCGTCCATCCCGGCTGGTGAGCAGGTGAACCTCGGCATCTCCCCGCACGTCATTTTCGAGCATCGACGGCAGGCCGAAGGAAATCCCCTCGTGCACGTAGACCTGCATGCTCTCGACTTCGGGCCAACGCTCGTCCATCGGATGAAAGGCTGTTTGCCGCGGCGACCAACGGACCAGGTCCCGGCTCTCCTGGCGGCAGGTGTAGCGGGGGCAGTCCGCCTGGGGGTCGGCGTGCTCCGACAGGTGGCGGTTGTAGAGAACGTACCGCTGGAGGCGTGGATCCCAGAAACAGCTCGGGTTGCCGCCACCGGCCCCGCCACGGAGACCGCCGGGCATCTGGTGCCAGACGAGCCCGTCGGCACTGTAGGCGATTCCCCAGAACGCACCCCACTGGGAACCGTCGGCGTGGAAGGGGGGCGGACCGATCGCCAGGAACCGGTGACTGGCCGGACGCGGCCTGTTGTCACGGATCAGGTACTTGCCCCCGCCGATACGCCGTCGCCCGTCCGGGTCGACGCGACAGAGCACGTTGTTTTGCTTCGTCCCGGCGAACTCGACAAGTCCCAGGTGCGGCTTGGTCCAGGCGACGCCGTCCTTGCTGAACGCATACGCCGGAACGTCACCCCCGGTGTGCCGCTCGATCTGGTACCACATCTTGAACAACCCGTCACTCTCGTCGCGGATGGCAGTGCACAACTGGATGCCCCAGCTCTTGCGGGCCGTCTCCTCCCATTCCTCATCAGCCTCGACAAGCGGATTCTGCTGGTGCTTGCGGAGCTTTGCCTGCACGTGTCGCACGTTCCACCACGAGGCGAGCCGCTCGGTATCGACCAGAAGCTGGGAACGGCCGCCGAGTCGCAGTGGTGGCTCAGCGGCGACAGGAGCCAGGATCACCTCCTTGGGGACCGTGACCGCCCTGGTCACTTCCGTATTCTTCAACGAGCCATCACGGCGGTCGGAACCGGGTCTTGCTCCGGCACGTATCGACCACCCCGCGATCACGCACCCGGCGATGACCGCCGTGCGGACGAGGCCGGCGACGATCGACGACCTGAGGGACAACGAAAACGGACCGGGCATGTCGCGCTCCTCCTGGATTGTGCCGTCCCGGGGCCGCCTGAACCGATCGATGCCGACCCAGAGCGTCCCGCGATTGTCTGCATCGTGATCCCGTCATCGGACTCGGGCAAGCCACAGCCGTGATGCGGATTGGATTCGACCGGATCATTGCCCGAACCGGGGACTTGCTGGCACCCGGCCGACGCATTAGCTTCAGGCGACCCACAACCAGGCCGGTCCAGGTGACACAGCAGCAACGGGAGACAATATGCAGATCGCCAGGATTGCTCTTTGCCTCTGTTGCCTGGCATCGACCGGGTTCACCGAACCAGTCAAGAACCCGAGCTTTGAAGTCGATGCCGACGGTGACCGCGTGCCGGACGGATGGACATACGGGGCGGGGCACTATGGCCGCTGGCGTGAGAAGCTGAAGAAGCAGCTGGGCACGGGAACGCTGGTCGAGGGACCCGCGGCCAGCGGCAAACGCAGCATTCAGATCTCGGTACCCAAGAACAACGAGGGCAAGTACTGGAACCAGGGCTGGGAGGGCATGTCGTACCGGCAGAAAGTGCCGACCAAGCCGTTCACGACATACACGATGTCGATGAAGGTGCTGAACAAGGATGCCGAGGGGCTGGGGGATTACGCGTTCCTCTACGCGATGGCCGGCGAACTTCGACACAGCGAGGCGTTTGCCACGATCCGCTTCGAGGAAAAGCCGACGGGCAAGTGGGTCGAGAAATCCCTGGTGTTCCAGACCGGTCGCCACTCTCACTACACGGTGTTGAGCGTCGAGACCCGCTGGAACATCGGCACGATCTACATCGATGACGTGCGACTCGAAGAAACCGGAACGCTGGAACTGAGCCGCTGGGATCAGCCGGTGTCGATGAACAGGCTGCTGCCGGTCAACCACGAGTTCGCCCGCCCGGATTCCGCCGGGGTGGCGAAGCGGTTTGAAGCCCATCATGTCGCCTCAGAAAAGCGTTATCGTGGCGACGGCACCTGGGAGAGCCGGGACACGCTTTCCGGAAAGCCCGGCGGAGAAAAGCAGCCGCCGGACCTGCGGGCCACCTACCAGCGGGTCGAGGGCTACCTCGGCGCGTACGCCCACACCGGTCGGAAGATCTACCTGCAACGCGCCACCGAAGGCGCCGAACACCTCATCAGGGTGCAGCAGGAGAACGGGATCATCGGTGACGACTACTACAGCTCCGGCCAGGCGGGCGTGGCACTGGTCCACGCCTGGCAAAAGACCGGGAACAGGAAGTTTCTCGATCCGGTCAAGCTGGTGGTCGGTCATTTCAACAAGGTCGAGCCGTCCTGGAACTACAACTACAACATGATGCTGACCGAAGCCGCTTTGGCCTGGGCCCGGGCAACGGACAACTTCGAGATGGTCTCAGCCAAGCTGAAGACCGAGATGCTGCAGAGCACCCTTCGCGAGCAGCGGCCGTGGGGTGGCTGGGCGGGACACAACTCGCGGATCGGTTATCACTGCGCCAACATGTCCACCTTCTGCCAGTTGTACGAGACCGTGCCCAGGCAAAAGCAGTTCGACGACGTGAGAGCAAACCTCAAACGCCGCGTCACGGCCGCGCTGAACCGGATGATCCGCGAGCAGGTTCCGGCGGGGGGCTTCCCCTTCAACCACGGCCAGCCCGGCACGGCACGACAGAACTCCGGAATCGTCCCGGCACTGATCCAGGTGCACGAGACCTTCGGCTTCGAACAGGCCAAACAACTGCTCTACGGCCAGATGGCCTACCTGAGCACCGACGCCTGCGGCAAGTTCTACTGGCTGCCCAAGAACCGCAACCACCTCGAGATGTCGCTGCTGCACTCCGAGGGCATGTACCTGGAATGGGCCAAGAGACACCCCGAGTAGAAGGGGATGCCCTACAGGTTGTGCAGCAGGCCGCGCATGTAGCCGACGGCGAACGAGATGTACTGCTTGGGCAGCCGCCCCTCGCCGGTGATCCCGATCGGGTGGTCGAAATCGATCACGCCGTCGTAACCGACCGCGTCCAGGGCACGCACGACCTGCCCCATCTGCATGTCACCGTCATCGACGAAGACCTCCGAATAGCCCCGCTTGTCCGGCAACGTGCCGCGGACGTTGCGGAAGTGGACGTGGAACAGCTGCTTCTTCTTCCCGAAGTGCTCGATCCCCTTCAAAACGTCTTCGCCCGATTCGTACCGTGTCCCACAACAGAACGTGATTCCGTTGTTGGCACTGGGCACCTCCGAAAACAACCGGTCGAAGTCGCGGAAACGACACAGGATCTGTGGACTGCCGACAAAGTCGTACAACGGCGGATCGTTTCCGTGCATCGCCACCCTGGTCTTCGACCCGTCGACGATCGGGATCACCTGGCGGTAGATGTTCAACAACCCCTTCCACAACTCGTCGCTGGTCACCTTGTACTTGGGCTTCAGGCCCAGTGACTGGACCCGGTCGAGATCGAAGTGAAGGTACTGGTACCCGCCTCGACCACGACGACGAATCCAGCGATTGCTGCTCTTGGCCAGGTGCAGACGCGCCTGGCAGGCCTGAATCCCGTAGACCGGAATCTCGAAATCGACCAGCAACTCGGCCATCCGCTTCAGCTTGTCGATTTCCTTCTGGCCCCCGGTTCGAGCCAGGTGCGCGTTGAGATAGAACGGCCCCAGCGAATTGGCCCGCTCGATCTTCAGGCCCAGCCCACCAAGCCGGTCGACCAGCGCCTTGAGTGCCTTCCGGGTGAACTCGCCATGCTCGGCGTAGCCCTCGATCAAATCGAGCGTGATGTCGACGTAATCGACACCGATCTGTTTCAGGAAACGCAGATCGTTGTCGTTTTCGCTCTTCATCCACGACCCGTTGACCCGTGCGCCGATGCGAATCTTCGTCTTCGACCGCGGCCCGCGTTTCCCCTCCGCGGCGTTGGCCAGCCGACCGGTTCCGCCCGTGGCCAACCCGGCCGCCCCCAGTACCGCGGTACGGGCGAACCCACGACGGGTCGACCGTTCCGGATTTTCGGCCGGCCGGTTCACTTCGCGGTCTCTTTGTTCTTTCGTCACCTTCGCTCCCTCCAAATTCACCGCCTGACGCCTCGACATCATAACCGTCCCGGATCAGAATTGGACAACGTGGTGCAGGCCGTCGCGTGCTACCTCTGGCGATACGATTTCAGATCGCCCAACCCCGATCAAGTACACCGCCATGCCCGATCCGAGCAAGGTCTTCCAGGTCGCCCGACTGTCCAGCACCCTGGTGATCGTGCCCCAGGGCGCGACAATGAACTTCCAGTACACCGACGTGCACCTCGAGTCCAACGAGCTCTTCCGGATCATCGACGAACCCGATCTCAAAAACGTTCTGATCGATCTCGGAGCCGTCACCTACATCGACTCGATCATCATCAGTTCGCTGCTCCGCGTGCTGACCAAGTCGCGGCAGTCGGGCGGCAAGGGCGTCTTCTGCTGTGCCAACTCCCAGGTCAAGGAAGTGCTGACCTGCATCCAGATCGGCCGGCTGTGGCCCCTGTTCGAAACCCGTGAGGAAGCTCTGGCGTCGGTCGAACCCGAGGACGGTGCCGAGTGACAGACGGGGATCCGCCACCGGATGACCGGACCATGGAGACCGTCGGGGTCTACCCCTCAATCACCGAGGCGTCGATCGTCCGCGGCCGACTCGACCAGGCCGGCATCCGCTCTTGGATGCAGGAAGAACTGACCGCCGGGCAACTCTTCCAGGTCGGCACGGCCCTGGGAGGCATCAAGCTGCAGGTCGCCGACAATGATCTGCAGCGAGCCCGCGAGTTGATCGCCGACGGGCCGTCGCAGGAAATCACCGGATCTCCGTGGACCTGCCCGCGATGCGGCAGCGAAGTCGATGCCGGGTTCGAGGTCTGCTGGAGTTGCCAGGCGACACGGGCTGGCCATCCCGACTAGTAGTCGTTGTCGGCAGCCGTCTCGCCCTCGAAACCCGAGAAATCGCTCTTGATCACCTGGCGGACCTGCCGTCCGTCGATCTCTTCCCGCAGTCTCGCCACCGCCTGGTCGATGGACATCATGCCCAGGTCCCCATCGATGCGATCCCGCAACGCCACCGAGTCCGCGGCCGCCTCCTTGTCTCCCACCACGGCCATGTAGGGGATCAACTCCAACTGCGCGTCACGGATCTTCGACTGCACCTTGGCACTCCTGAGGTCCGTCGTTGTCCGTAACCCGGCCGCCTGCAACTGCTCGGTCACCTGATTCGCGTACCCGGCGTGCCGGTCCTCGCTGATCGGCAACACCCGCACCTGCTCGGGAGCCAGCCACAGCGGAAATGCTCCGGCGAAATGTTCGATCAGCATCCCCACGAAACGTTCCATCGAGCCGAACGGCGCCCGGTGGATCATCACCGGACGGTGCGGCCGGTTGTCGGAACCGATGTAGTCGAGGTCGAACCGTTCGGGCAGGTTGTAGTCCAGTTGCACCGTGCCCAGCTGCCATTCGCGTCCGATGCAGTCGCTGACCATGAAATCGGCCTTGGGCCCATAAAAGGCCGCCTCGCCGGCACACTCCTCGTAGTCCAACCCCGTCTCCTCCAGCACGTTCCGCAGGCTCCGCTCGGCCTGGTCCCAGTTCTCCTGGCTGCCCACGTACTTGTCGCTTCCGGATTCACGCAGCGAGAGCTGGACGCGGTAATCGTCGAGGCCGACCGCACCGAGTACGAACTTGACCAACTCGAGCGTCTCGCGGAATTCCTGCTCGACCTGGTCGGGCGTACAGAACTGATGCGCGTCGTCCTGGGTCAGACCCCGGACTCGCAGCATTCCATTGAGTTCACCGGATTGCTCGTAACGGTACACCGTGCCGAACTCGGCCAACCGCACCGGCAGTTCGCGGTAACTGCGAGGCTGGGCTTTGTAGATCTGCACGTGGTGCGGGCAGTTCATCGGCTTCAGCAGGAATCGTTCCTGCGTCCGCTCCCAGTGACGCAGGAACGCCACCCGCTCGTCCCTGGTCCCACTGGCCGGGTAACTCGACGTCTCGCAACCCAGCACCGCCGCCGCGTCGCACAACGCCTGCTCGTCCTTCTCGCCCAACGCCCCCTCCTCGAGCCTTCGGATCCAACCATCGACCAGTTGACCGGCATCGTGAGTGAACAGCGGGGCGAACTGCGAGTCACGGTAATAGGGAAAGTGGCCGCTGGTCTCGTACAATTCGACCCGTCCGATGTGTGGCGAGTAGACCGGGTCGTAGCCCCTGGCCAACAACTCGGCCTTGATGAAATCCTCGAGCCGACTCCTCACGCTGGCACCCTTGGGCATCCACAGGCACAGCCCCTGTCCGACCGCCGGGCTGATCGCGAACAGCCCGTGCTGCTTGCCCAGCACACGGTGGTCGCGGCGGCGCGCCTCCTCGATCCGCTCGAGGTACGCCGCCTGCTCCTTCTTGCTGAACCAGGCGGTGCCGTAGAGACGTTGAAGGCGGCGGCCGTTGCTGGCATCGCCCTTCCAGTGCGAACCGGCGACGCTGAGCAGCTTGAAGGCCTTGATCCGACCGGCATCTGGAACGTGCGGACCTCGACAGAGGTCGACGAATTCGCCCTGGCGGTAGAAACTCAGGTCCGGATGCTCGGACAGACCCGTCTCGATGTGCTCGACCTTCAACTGCTGCTCGAGTTCACGGCAGAACGAGATCGCCTCGTCGCGATCCAGGTGGAACCGCTCGAACGGCTCCGCCTCCTTGACGATCGCGTGCATCTCCTGTTCGATCCGTTCGAAATCGTCTTCGCGGATCGGCTCGTCCAACTCGAAGTCGTAGTAGAACCCGTTGGCGACGGTCGGCCCGAACGCCAGGCCGACACCGGGAAAGAGCCGCATCACCGCGCGGGCCATCACGTGAGCACAGCTGTGCCGCATCACGCCCAGCGCCTCGGCATCGCGGTCGGTCAGCAGCTTCAGGGGAACCGGATCGGCATCGGTCAGCTGACTCAGCGGCCGCATCGCGTCGACCACCGTTCCGTCGATCTCGGCGGCCATCGTCGCCCGTGCCAGCCGTTCGCCGATTCCCACCGCGACGTCCAGTGCCGTCGCCTCGTCGGGGTGCTCCTGCAGGGTGCCGTCGGGCAGTTGTACCTGGATCATCGTCGCCTCGACTCTCTCCAACACGCACCCGGCCGCTACGAAAGGCCGACGTACGAGTCGGTGGATTGGGTTCGCGGGTCCATGTAAGGGAGTTGCTCGGGGAGCGTCAACACCGGCCAGGACGTCCGGCGACGACGGCGTCCACCTTGCTTGACGACGCCGCGCAACAGACGCTAGCTTTGCGGGTCGAGGACGATTAGCTCAGCCCGGTTAGAGCGCCACGTTGACATCGTGGAAGTCACTGGTTCAAATCCAGTATCGTCCACTCCGGGGTCGACCCCAGGGCGTCGAGAACGCGAAAGAACGATCGAGGCCCGGCATCTCTACTGGATGCCGGGCCTCGATCGTTCCTGTCTGTCGACCTCACGTCGACCCGCCGCTCAACGCCGCGTCGCCGGCGCGGTCCGAGGCACGGTGCCCCCGGCGGGACGGACACCCGAAGACGGCTTCTTCGCCGTGGCGGGACGGTTGAAACCCGCCTGCCGGGTCGGTCGTGCCACCGCACCGGTGGTCGTGTTCCTCAGGTAGTTGTCCACTCGGGTCCGCCCCTTGATCGCCAGCAGGTGACGGGCCATCTCGGTCTGCGACTTCTGGTCGGTCACCATCTTGACCAGGTATTCTCGCACGTCCTTCATCGCAAACTCAGGCTTGGTGTGTCCCTCGCACTTGAGGATCCCGTAACGAGACTGCGTTGGTGGTCCGTACTGGATGATCGCCGAGATTTCACCGAGCTTCAGCTTGAACGCCGCCGCCTCGAGCTTGGGGAACTCGTGGTGCCGTCGAACCGGTGGAATCAACCCGCCCAGTGATCGGCTGTTGGGTTCGATGGAATCCCGCTTGGCGATCCGTTCGAAGTCATCGGGGTTCTTCTGCAGGGCATTCCAGGCCTCGTTGGCTCGGCGGATGTTCTCGTAGACGACCAGCCGCACCTTGACCCGGGGACCGAAGTGATGTTCGTAAGCCGTCTTAAGATCCTGCTCCTTGACGGTCACCGTCGCTCCGACCAGCTTCTTCATCGCCATCGCCGGCCAGATCCGGTTCCGGTGATATTGCTCGGGCGTGATGTTATGGCGGGTCCTGAGAATCTGGTACCACTGCGAGGGCTCCATACCGGTTTCCTTACACAGCCGCACGACCTCCTGCTTGACCTCGGCGTCGGTCACGGTGATCCTTCGGCGGCCGCACTCCAGTTCGATCACCTTCCGGTTGACCAGTTCGTCAAGCACCTCGGCCCCGATTCTCGCGATGCACTCCTTGGCCAACTCGTCGCGAGTGATGAAATTGGTCTTGCCCCCCGTGGTCGCGATCCGGGCCATGTGCTGCACCTTGCGAACCGGCCGCACGCGGGTGGTGCCGGTGCCCCGGGTCCTTCCGGCCGAACTGACCTGGGCAACCCCCTCGGCGGGTGTCCGCATCTGCAACGCCACCGCCGCGATCACCACGACAACCAACGTTCCGCCCAGGATAAGCACCAGGCGAGGTGAACTGGATATCAGAGCCAGCCGAGATTTCACCCAACTCACGATCTGTTGTTCGGGGGCATCAGGGCGTGTCTCGGGTTGTTGGGCCATCTTGCCGATCCTCAGCACCGCCAGAGCAGACAAATCCTCTTCTCCGACCGTCTCCGGCCGGCCCCGACCTGTTCGGGGCGGCGGACTCTAGTTCACGCTGCTTCCAAGGGTCAACATCGCTTCGACACCGCCGGACACCCTCGATCCCCGTAAGATTCGGGCACCATCGGCGAACCACCAACGACACCGACCCTGTCGTGAATCGACGTCGTTGGACGCAACATCGGGGCAGAGCTACAATCCCCGTGCGGCCGTGGCGCCGCCGACCAGAAACACAGACAATTGACCCCGGGAACGACCACCATGGGTTTCTTCGACAAGCTCAAGGGAGAGTTGATCGACGTCATCGAGTGGAGCAACCAGGAACCACACGTGCTCGTCTGGAAATTCCCTCGGTACAACAACGAGATCAAGAACGGCGCCCAGTTGATCGTGCGTCCAGGACAACAGGCGATCTTCGTCCACGAAGGACAAACTGCCGATGTCCTCGACCCCGGCCGCTACGAACTCGATACCAACAACATCCCGATCCTCAGCACACTGCAGGGCTGGAAACACGGATTCCAGAGCCCGTTCAAGTGCGACATCTTCTTCATCGGCACCCGCCAGGCCACCGACCTCAAATGGGGCACCCCCAACCCGATTCCGCTGCGGGACCCCGACTTCGGCATGATCCGGATTCGCGCCTTCGGCAGCTACACGCTGAAGGTCATCGACCCCAAGCCGTTGCTCGAGGAGATGGCCGGATCGCAGGAACAATTCGATTTCTCGGCCGTCGACACGCTGCTCCGCAGCCTGATCGTGCAGTCCTTCAGTGAACACGTGGCCGAGTCGGGCATCGCCGCCTTCGATCTGGCTGCCAACTACTCGGAAGTGTCCCAGGCGACTCGAGAGAAGGTCTGCGAGAATATCGACGACGAGTACGGGCTGGAGATCACCCAGCTGATGATCGTCAACGTGTCGTTTCCCGACGAGGTCGAGAAGGCGATCGACTCGAGAGCCGCGATGAAAGCGATTGGCAACATGCAGCAGTACCAGCAGTACCAGCTGGGCAACGCGATGCCCGAGATCGCCCGCAACTCGGGGGGCGGAACGGCTGCCGACGGAATGGGCCTGGGGATGGGGCTCGCGATGGCCGGGCAGATGGCCGGAGCCGTCGGCACCGGACAGACCGGTGCCGCTCCCCCGCCCGTGCCCGTGCCCGTCGGATTCCACGTGGCCGCCGACGGCAGCACTCAGGGACCTTTCCCGGCCTCAGAACTGGGTGGCAAGATCACGCCCGAGACGCTCGTCTGGAGCCAGGGCATGGACGCCTGGACGCCTGCCGTGCAGGTCCCGCAACTGGCGGGTCTCTTCGCGACACCGCCGCCACCGCCACCGCCACCGCCGGCCTGAACCGATCGGGCCACCCTCGTCGACGGCATCACACCTGGATCCTGGACCGCCGAGGCGGCTGAGCCGCTGCCGGGTAGCGTTGCACGACCACCGGGACCGGTCTACAACCGACGATCCGTCGCAGGCGTTCGGTTTTTGAGAGAGCACCCTCATGGCCCGGGTCAACGACCACTACCTGAAACTCCAGGCCGGGTACCTGTTCCCGGAAATTGCTCGCCGGGTCAACGCATTCGTCGACGCGAATGACGGGGCCGACGTGATCCGGCTGGGCATCGGTGACGTGACCGAGCCACTTCCCCCGGCGATCATCGCCGCGATGCACGCCGCCGTTGACGAGATGGGAGACCGCGAGACCTTCCGCGGGTACGGGCCCGAACAGGGGTACGAGTTCCTCCGCGAGGCCGTGGCCGACCGGGCGTTCGCCCCACGCGGGGTCGAGATCTCGACCGACGAGATCTTCATTTCCGACGGGTCCAAGTGCGACACCGGAAACATCCTGGACATCTTCGGTGCCGACAACACCGTCGCGGTGATCGACCCCGTCTACCCGGTCTATGTCGACACCAACGTGATGGCCGGGCGCACCGGGGCCGCCACCGAGGATGGACGGTTCGAGGGCCTGGTCTACCTGCCGGTCACCGCCGAAAACGACTTCGTGGCCCCCCTGCCCGACCGGCCCGTCGACCTGGTCTACCTCTGCTACCCCAACAACCCCACCGGCACGGTGGCCAGCCGCGAGACTCTCACCGCCTGGGTCGAGTTCGCCCGTGAACACGACACGATCATCCTCTTCGACGCCGCCTACGAGGCCTACATCACCGACCCCCAGATCCCTCACTCGATCTACGAAATCGACGGCGCCCGGGAGGTGGCGATCGAGTTCCGCAGCTTCAGCAAAAACGCCGGGTTCACCGGTATCCGCTGTGCCTGCACGGTCATCCCTCGCGAGTTGACTGGCACCACCTCCTCCGGAGAACGCATCGACGTCCATCGACTGTGGAACCGGCGGCACAGCACCAAGTTCAACGGCGTCTCCTACCCCGTGCAACGGGGAGCCGAGGCGGCCTACAGTCCCGAGGGTCAGCAACAGGTCGCCGACCTGGTCCGCTTCTACCTCGACAATGCCCGGCTGCTCCGCGAGGGTCTCGAGGCGGTCGAGATCACCGTCTACGGCGGTGTCAACGCCCCCTACGTCTGGTTGAAGACGCCCGGGGGGGTCGAGAGTTGGACCTTCTTCGACCAGTTGCTCGCACAGGCCCACCTGGTCGGTACGCCCGGCAGCGGGTTCGGTGCCGCCGGCGAAGGGTATTTCCGACTCAGTGCCTTCAACAGCCGGGCCAACGTCGAGGAGGCGGTGCGGCGGTTCCAGCAACTGGTTGGCTGAGGCACGCTCTCGACAGTCGACGCCGAATCCTCACGTCTTCGGCGACTCGCTCAGGCCCCGCTCGCCCCGCTCGCCTCGCCCGTCTCGCCCGTCTCATCCACCTCGAGTTCCTCGACAGCGTCGGCCTTGGACTCGTCGGGTGCGGTCGGCGTGATGAACGTCCCCGGCTTGATCTGCGGGCCGGTGGTGTGCTCGTCGATAATCCGTTTCAGGTGATCCGAGTCCATCACCTCGATCTCGACCAGGTCGCGGGCGAGGTGATCGAGCAGGTCGCGGCGTGAGGTGAGCACATCGCTGGCGGTCACCGAAGCCTCGTCGATAATCCGTTTCACCTCGATCTCGATCTCGCGGATCGTCTCGGCACTGTGAACCGTCTCGTTGCGGAACGCCTGCGGCCCGTGGAAGGTGGGGCCGACGTTCTTGTCACCGTAGAAAACCCGCCCCATCCGACGGCTCATTCCGAAATCGGTGATCATCCGACGGGCGATGTCGGTGGCCCGCTGCAGGTCGTTCTGGGCCCCGGTCGACGTCTCCTGGTAGATGATCTCCTCGGCAAGAATCCCTCCCAGCAGGCAGCAGATCTGGTTCTCGAGCTCCGACTGCATCACCAGTTGCTTCTCGTCGTTGGGCCGGTGCATGGTGTAACCCAGCGCCCCGTAGCCACGGGGGATGATCGAGATCTTGTGGACGGGATCGGTGTTGGGCAGCACGCTGGCGACCAGGGCGTGGCCGCACTCGTGGTAGGCCACTCGCAGCTTCTCGTCCTCGTGGATGATCCGCGTCTGCTTCTCCAGGCCCGCGATCACCCGCTCGACCCCCTCCTCGAACTCCGCCATCGTGACCCGCGTCTTGTCACCGCGGGCGGCCAGCAACGCGGCCTCGTTGACCAGGTTGGCCAGGTCGGCACCGACGAATCCGGGAGTGATCCTGGCCAGTCGGCCCAGGTCGACGCTGTCATCCATCTTGATCTTGCCGGCGTGGACCTTGAGGATCGCCTCGCGGCCCCTGATGTCGGGCCGGTCGACCAGCACGTGTCGATCGAAGCGGCCCGGCCGCAGCAGTGCCGGATCCAGTGTCTCGGGCCGGTTGGTCGCCCCCATCACGATCACGCTCTGATCGGTCGAGAACCCGTCCATCTCGACCAGCAACGCATTGAGCGTCTGTTCCCGCTCGTCGTGGCCGCCCGGCATCCCACTGCCACGGACCTTTCCCAGCGCATCGAGTTCGTCGATGAAGATGATCGCCGGTGAGCGTGACGCGGCCTGCTGGAACATGTCACGCACCCGGGCTGCTCCGACCCCGACGAACATCTCGACGAAGTCCGAACCACTGAGCCCGTAAAACGGCACGTCGGCCTCGCCGGCCACCGCCTTGGCCAGCAGCGTCTTACCCGTACCGGGGGGACCGACCAACAGCACGCCACGGGGAATCCGGCCACCAAGGGCCTGGTACTTGTCCGGGTTCTTCAGGAACTCGACCACCTCCCGCAATTCCTCGACCGCCTCGTCGATCCCGGCCACGTGCTGGAAACCGGAATCGACGTCCTCCTGGGCGTACAGCCGACCGCGGCTGCGGCCGAACGACATCGCGGCACCTGTTCCGCCGACCCGGCGGAACAGTATCAGGAACAGGAACAGCAGCAAGAGCACCGGCAGGAAGAAGATCAACAGCGACTGCCATTCCGAGGGTGGTCGCGCGTAGCCGTAGGAGATCTTCCGACCCGGGTTCGTCAACGCGTCAGTCAACCGCTCGACGTCCCCTTCGGCCGGCTTCAGGAACGGGACCTGGTAGAACTTCGTCCCGGCGGCATCCGGCTTGTCCTTCTCCTTGGCCGTGTCCTGGAACCGGATGTAATCGGCACCGATGACCAGTTCGTGGACGTTGGACTTGTTGAACTCTCCGACGGGGTCGCCGGTCTGAGCGTCGAACCGTTCGAGTTCTCCGACGAACTCGCTGAAGGTCAGTTCTTCGCGAGATCGGTTCTGGTTGAAGACGCTGAAGACGATCGCGGCAATCGCACCGACGATCATCAGGAACCAGAACAGGTTGCTCGAGGACTTCTGCTCGCCCCGGCGAGGTCCCCCGGAATCGGGCGGGCGATCACGGGGCGGTTGTGGATCGGGGGGCGGTGGAGACTGGTCGTTCTCGCTCATCGAAGTCGCCGTCGGGGAGGGGTGCGTTTCCACTTTAGGACCGGTGGGGGGGGAGGGTCAACCATCGTCCCGGCCATCGTCCCGGCCATCGTCCCGATACCCCGCTTGTCGGCCTCGCGTGTTCCTTCCTAGAATGACGGTTCCCCCGCTTCATCCCGTCTCCGGCGATCTCTTCCGAATGAACCGCATCGCCGTTCTCGGTTCCACCGGCTCGATCGGGACCAGTTGCCTGGAGGTCATCGCGGCTCATCCGTCGGAGATGACCTTGGTCGGCGTTTCGGCCAACCGCAGTTGGGAGTTGCTTGGCCAGCAATCAACCACCTTCGCGCCCCGCTACGCGGTGCTCTGCGACGAGTCGCTCTCCGGCCAGGTCGACACCTCCGTCTTCGGTAGCCGCACCGAGTTGCTGTTTGGCGACGAGGGCATCCAGCGTCTGGTGACCGACGACCAGACCGACGTGGTCGTCACCGGAATCGTCGGAGCCGCGGGACTGCGTGGCACGTGGGCGGCCCTGGAGAGCGGCAAGCGGGTGGCGGTGGCCAACAAGGAGACCCTGGTCGTGGCCGGACCGCTGGTGATGGAACTGGCCGAGCGACGGGGTGCGGAAGTGATCCCCGTCGACAGCGAACACAGTGCCGTCTTCCAGGCCATGCAGGCGGGCCACTCCCGGGAGATCCGCCGCATCGTGTTGACCTCCAGCGGCGGACCGTTCCGTGGAAGCACGGCCGAACAACTTGCCGAGGTGACTCCCGACCAGGCCCTGGCCCACCCAACCTGGCAGATGGGTCCCAAGATCACCGTCGACAGCGCAACGATGATGAACAAGGCATTGGAAGTGATCGAGGCCAAGTGGCTGTTCGGACTCGAGGTGGACCAGATCGAGGTGGCCGTACACCCGCAGTCGATCGTGCACTCGATGGTCGAGTTCGTTGACGGTTCGGTCATCGCTCAACTGTCGCCCCCCGACATGAAACTGCCGATCCAGTACGCGTTGACCTACCCCGACCGCGTCTCCACATCCACCGGCTCGATCGACTTCACCATCCCCTTCTCACTCGACTTCGAACCCCCCGACCTCGATGCCTTTCCCGCGCTGCGACTGGGATTCGAGGTGGCGCGTCGAGGCGGGACCGCCGGTGCGGTGCTCAACGCCGCCAACGAGGCCGCCGTCGAACGCTTCCTTGACGGACGACTCGGATTCAACGACATTCCTCGGTTGTGCCAGGATCTCCTGGACAACCACGACTTTGATCCATCCCCGAATCTCGACGAACTGCTGCGACAGGATCGTCGGGCACGCGCGGAGGCGGAACTTTGGTGATCTTGGCCCACCTGTTGGCCGTCTCGATCAGCTCGGTGCTCTATGTCGCCGCCGGCATCGGGTTGGTGATCTTCTTCCATGAGCTCGGCCACTTCGCCGTCGCCAAGTGGTGCAACGTCTCGGTCGAACGTTTCAGCATCGGCTTCGGGCCGGTCGTGTGGCGGATCAAGTGGGGCGAAACCGAGTACGTGCTCTCGATCGTCCCCTTCGGCGGCTACGTCAAGATGCTCGGCCAGGACGACATCGACCCCAGCCAGTTGACCAGTGACGAGATCGCCGAGGACCCACGCAGCTATTCGGCCAAGAACGTCCCCCAGCGGATGGCAATCATCTCGGCCGGGGTGATCATGAACCTGATCACCGGCCTGCTGTTCTTCGCCTGTGCTTACGGACTGGGCGTCGCCACCGAACAGCCGATCGTCGGACTGGTCCAGGTCGGGCTTCCGGCGTGGGAAGCCGGGATGGAACCGGGCGACCGGATCCGGCGAATCAACGGCGATACGATCTCCTCCTTCGAGGACATCATCCTCAGTGTCGCCCTGGCTCCCAGCCAACGGCTGCTGTTCCAGGAATCCGAGGACATGGTCGCGTTGCTCGATCCCGGACCGGTCGGCGAGGAACTGCGGACCAGGTTCTCCGGCCGGAAGATCCGGCTGCCCCACGACGCCATCGTCGTGGCCGACACGTCGAGAAAATGGTCGATCAGGAGCGGACCGACAAACCTCTTCCAGTTGACCAGGTCCGGCGCCGGTCTCGCGATTTCCGGCAACATGCTCAAGATCGAAGGCACGCGGGGCGTCGGGACATCCGCACAGTCAATGACCTGGAACGTGCTGCCTCGTGGCAAGGGAACCGGACGCAAGATCGGCCTGGGCCCCGAACACGACACGCAATTCCTGGCACCAGAAACCGGGCCGGCCGGCTGGCCGGCTTCCAAGGCCAGCCCCGCCCTGCGGGACAAGGACCGGCTCAAGCAGATCAACGACACTCCGATCACGAGCGTCGCCCAGATGCGCAAGTACCAGGCACGGCACGCCGACCAAGAACTGGTCTACCGGATCGAACGCGAGGGAGAACCGGGACCGATCGAAGTCACCGTACCCCCCAGTCGTTTCCTGACACTGGGAATCTCGATGGACATCGGCCAGATCACCTCGATCCGTGACCGGTCACCGGCCGACACCGCCGGACTGCGAGTCGGTGACAAGCTGATCACCGTCAACGGCCGCGACATCGGCAAGGCCATCAACCCCCTGGAACTCCCCAACTTCCTGGCCAGGGTCAACGGACAGGAGGTTCAGATCGAGGTCCTCCGTCCACGGCCCACCGGTCAACCCGAGACGATCGCCCTGGCGATCACTCCCGACGACCAGCCCGGTTGGCTCAATCCGCCCGAGCAACAGAGCTCACCCCTGGCGATCCCCTCGCTGGGCCTCGCCTTCGACTGCACCGTCAATATCCTGGCGGTCACTCCCGGCAGCCCGGCCGAGAAGGCGGGAATCCAGGCCGGAGATCAGATCAGCCAGGTCAGCATGACACTGAAACAACTCTCGCCCGAAACCGAGCCGACAACGTTCGACATCACGTTCGACGATCAGAACGCCAACTGGGCCTACGCCATCTGGATGATCCAGCGATCCGATGAGAGCAAGCCGGTCCTGCTCAGCATCGTCGGGGCCGACGGCAAGGAACGAGATCTCCGGGTCACACCCCGCCGCGATCCCGAACGCGACTGGTTTCTGCCCAAGCGCGGAACCCGTCATTACCCGCTGAACGAGGTTCGCCAGGCCACCGGGATCGGCAACGCGATGGGCCTGGCCTTCAACCACGCCGAGACGACGCTGGCGAGGATCTGGTTGACGTTGCGGAGCCTGTTCACCGGGGACATCTCGGTGACCGAACTCCACGGGCCGATCGGCATCGCACGCGCCGCCTACAACGTCGCCGAAACGAGTCTCTCCAAGCTCCTGATCTTCCTCGGTTTTCTCAGCCTCAACCTTGCGGTGATCAACTTCCTGCCGATCCCCGTGCTCGATGGCGGCCACATGGTGTTCCTGACCTGGGAGGCCATCACCAGGCGGCGACCCAGTGAACGGGTCCTGATCGCGGCCACTTACTTCGGCCTGGCCTTCGTACTGCTGTTGATGGTCACCGTGATCTTTCTCGACATCGAACGCATCTGGTCACCGTGATCCTTCTCGACATCGAACGTATCTCCGCCGTCAAGCAGATCGTCGACAGCGTCTTCGGGTAAGATCCCCGTCATGCCGCCAAACAACGAACTGGGACGAGAGGCCGTCAGCGCGCTGGCCACCGCCACAGTGATGATCGGCGGCATCATGGCCCTGGTCTTCGTGATCGTCGTCGGCACCGATCAGCCCGGTCCATACCTCGCCGAAGTCGCCGTCGGAGTCGTCATGCTGATCGTGCTGTTGTTCCTGGCCCGATCCCAGCCCGCCAATCCCGACGAAAAACGACGCCCGTGGTGGAAGATCTTTCGTCGACGAACCGAGCCACCGGAACCGCAGATCGTTCTCAAGCGACGCGACGACCCGGCAGACGCCACCGGCGGCAACCAGCCGCCCACCGCCGAACAACTCAGGGACATCAAGGACTACGGCAGCACCTGGGTGCCCAACCGCACCGCCGATCGTCGCTAGGCCCGACACCGTCCTCAAAGACAGACACCTGTCCCGGGTTTGTGCTAGCATAAGGCTGTGGGTTCCGGCAACCGTCGCCTGGGGGCTCCAACAGGACACTCCCGAATCGGGAACTCGACCATGACCCGGCTCTCTGGCACAAGACCCGCCTGTATCCTGATCACCACCTTGCTGCTGGTGGGCACCGCTTTCGCTGCCGACAAAAAGACCACCGTCGGGCCCAATCGGGCCAGGTGGCAGCAGGTCCGAACCCGCGCGGTCAACTTCCTCAAGTCCGCCCAGGACGACGACGGCAGCTGGACCTCACCCCAGGCCGCCGGCCTGACCGCCCTGGCCACCACCGCGCTGCTGGACAGCGGCCTGGAAGCCGACAACCCCGTCGCTGCTCGTAGCCTCGCCTACCTCGAAACGCTCGTCCAGAAAAACGGTGGCATCTATCACCCCAAGACACTGCACCGCAATTACGAGACCAGCATCGCGATGCTGGCGTTGACCGCCGCGTCTCCGTCCGCCTCAACCGCCGCTCGCAAGCGGTACGCCACTCACATTGCCGGAGCCCGCAAGTTCCTCAGGAATCTCCAGTGGGACAAGGGCGAGGGACTCGAGACCACCGACCCGGGATTCGGCGGAGCCGGTTACGGCAAACACAAGCGGCCCGATCTCTCCAACACCCAGTTCTTCCAGGAAGCCCTGCTCTCGGCCGGTGTCAAGAAGGACGACCCGGCGATGAAAAACGTGCTGCTGTTCGTCAGCCGCTGCCAGAACCTCGAGTCCGAAAACAACACCACCCCGTTCGCCGGCAAGATCGGCGACGGCGGCTTCTACTACACCCCCGCCGCCGGGGGCACCTCGCAGGCGGGGCTCGCCGCCAACGGCGGCCTGAGATCCTACGGGTCGATGACCTACGCGGGACTCAAGAGCATGATCTACGCCGGCGTGAAGCCCGACGATCCGAGAATCAAGGCCGCGCTGGGCTGGATCCAGAAGAACTACTCCGTCCGGCTCAACCCCGGGCTCGGTCAACAGGGCCTCTACTACTACTACCACACCTTCGCCAAGTCCCTGTCGGTGATCGATCTCGACCACGTCGAAGACTCAGCGGGTGTCAAGCACGACTGGCGGTCCGAGTTGTTCGACCAACTCGCCAAGCTGCAGCGGCCCAACGGCAGTTTCGTCAACCGCGCCCCGCGGTGGTACGAGGGCGATCCCAACCTCTCGACCGCCTACATCCTGCTCGCACTGAAGTACTGCCAGCCCCGTCCACTGAAAGCCGCCAAGGCCACCAAGCGGTAAACCCCGGGGACCGGCCAAGCCGTCGACCCGGTGTCGCGGGAGAGCCACGTTGGAGCTGCTGCGCGAACTGCTGGACCTGCAACACCAGCACGGCCATCTTTCTGACCGACAACTCGAAGACCTTGCCCGGCGGCGAGGTGTCCCGCGGTACCGCATCGAGGGACTGGTCAGCTTCTACACGCACTTCCGACGCACCCCCCCGCCGCGACGCCAGGTCGCCGTCTGCCGAGATGTCGTCTGCCACATGCACGGTTGCTGCACCCTGCTGGCGGATCTCCAACGGCTCGCCGAGACCGACGACGGACTCGAGATCGTCGAGGTCTCCTGCCTGGGACGTTGTGACCACGCACCGGCGGTGGCCATCGACGAGCGACCGGCCGGACCCGCAGCCTCGGCCGAGAACCTGCTCACCGACGACACGGTCACGTGGCGAACCGCCCCGACGGATTCCGACTGGCGGGCCGATCCCTACGACACCGCCGACGACCACTACGCCACGCTCAGGCGACTCGCCACTGATCAGCCGACCCTGGCCGAGACCTGCATCACCAGCCTCAACGACGCCGGGCTCCGCGGCATGGGCGGGGCCGGGTTCCCGACCGGGCGGAAGTGGGGCCTGGTTGCCGACGAGTCGGCCGAGACCAAGTACGTCATCTGCAACGCCGACGAGAGCGAACCGGGGACTTTCAAGGACCGCGTGCTGCTGGCCACCCTGCCCCACCTGGTCATCGAAGGCATGGTGCTGGCCGGGCTGACGATCGGAGCCGAGCGGGGCATCATCTTCCTTCGCCACGAGTACTCGATCGAACAGCAGGTGCTGCAGACCGCCCTCGACGACGCCACCGACCGAGGCATCCTCGGCCCCGATGCAGCCGGCAGCGGCCGGGCCTTCGAAATCGAGATCTTCGTCTCGCCCGGCGGCTACATCCTGGGCGAAGAGACCGCTCTGCTCGAAGCGCTCGAGGATCGACGCGGCGAACCCCGCAACAAACCGCCCTACCCCGGCCAGATCGGGTTGTTCGGGAAGCCGACACTGATCAACAACGTCGAAACCTTCGCCCTGGCCGTGCCGATCGTCGCCCACGGGGCCGACTGGTGGGACGCGCAGGGAGCCGAGAACTTCTCGGGGCTGAAGTTCGTTTCGGTCTCCGGAGACGTTAACCAGCCCGGTGTCTACGAGATCCCCGTCGGCACAACGGTGGCGGAGTTGATCCAGCAGGCTGGCGGAGTTCCCGACGGGGCCGCTGTCAAGGCGTTCCTGCCCGGTGGGGCCAGCTCGAACTTCCTACCGGCCGGTCGACTCGACACACCGCTCGACTTCGACACCATCGCCGCCGCCGGCAGCATGCTCGGCACCGGCGCCGTCATCGTCATCAGCGGGGAACGCGACCTGTTCGACCTGGCCACCAACCTGGTGCAGTTCTTCCGCAACGAATCCTGCGGCAAGTGTGTTCCCTGCCGGATCGGCAGCCATTACGCTGTCGGCCTGCTCGAATCGGTTTCCGACGGCTCGGCCGCACCCGACGTGCTCGACGAACTCCCCGCACTCGGCCTCACGCTCGAACAGACCTCCATTTGTGGACTTGGCCAGGTCGCGCTGGTCCCGGTGCTTTCGATGCTCGAGCACTTTCCTGACGAGGTGCTCCGGACATGATCTCCGACACCCCCATGGTCGAACTGACAATCGACGGACAGGCCATCCGTGTCCCGACCGGAACATCGATCTGGGATGCGGCCCGATCGGCGGGGATCGACATCCCCGCACTGTGCCACGACCCGGACCTGGAACCGGTCGGTGTCTGCCGCATGTGCGTGGTCGATGTCGGCGAACGTGTGCTGGCAGCAGGCTGCGTCCGCGAGTGTGCCGAGGGGATGACGGTCCAGACCGATTCGCAGGCGGTCACCGACCACCGGCGGCAGTTGACACGTCTGCTGCTGACCGAGCACCCGACCCCCTGCGAGCGGCAGCAGCGAACCGGCGACTGCGGCCTGGAACAACTCGGACAGCACTTCGGCCTGCTCGGACCCGACCAGCCGTCCCACACATCCCCCTCGGCTCCCCGACGCCCGCTCGACAACTCATCACCGGTCATCGCCGTCGACCACCAGGCCTGCATCCTCTGCGACCGCTGCATTCGTGCCTGCGACGACATCCAGTGCAACGACGTGATCGGCAGAACCGGCAAGGGGGCCACGGCCAGGATCGCGTTCGACTTCGACCAGCCGATGGGCCAGAGCACCTGCGTGTCGTGCGGCGAGTGCGCCGCGGCCTGCCCGACCGGGGCACTGGTCGGACAGACATTGACGCTGCCGGTCGTCGACCGCGACCAGATGACCGAGGTCGAAACCGTCTGCCCCTACTGCGGGGTTGGCTGTGCGGTGACCGCCTGGACCCACCAGGACACGATCGTCGAACTCGAGGGACGCCAGAGTCCGGTCAACCAGGGGCGACTGTGTGTCAAAGGCCGCTACGGCTGGGACTACACACTGCACCCACACCGGTTGAAGACACCGCTGATCCGTCGCGAATCGGCCTACCCCAAGGGCCCACTCTCGCCGGAGGTCGCCAACTCGCTGCCCGGCAGCGGCCGCAAGCCCGGGGGCCTTGTCGATCTCGACACCGTCCTGCCCGCCTTCCGCGAAGCGACCTGGGACGAGGCACTCGAACTGGTCGGGCACAGGTTGACCTCGATCCGCGACACGCATGGCAGCAATGCCCTGGCCGGCTTCGGATCGGCCAAGGGGTCCAACGAGGAAGCCTACCTGTTCCAGAAGTTCATGCGTGCCGGGTTGGGCACCAACAACGTCGATCACTGCACGCGACTGTGCCACGCCTCAAGCGTGGCGGCGCTGATGGAGACCATCGGGTCGGGGGCCGTGACCAACGTCTTCGCCGATGTCGCCCGTGCCGATGTGGCCCTGGTCACCGGATCCAATACCACCGAAAACCACCCCGTTGCCGCCACCTTCATCAAGCAGGCGGCCAGGGCGGGCACCGACCTGATCGTTGTCGATGTTCGCCGCAATCCGATCGCCGATGTCGCTCGCCACTTCGCCCAGATCCGTCCCGGTACCGACGTCGCCTTCTACAACGCCCTACTGCACGTGCTGTGTCGAGACGGGCTGCTCGACCGCGACTACATCGCTACCCACACCGAAGGATTCGACCAACTCGAGGCTCTGGTCGTCGCCGATTACAGTCCCGAACAATCCGCTGCCGTCTGCGGTGTGGCTGCCGACCAGATCGAGGCAATCGCCCACACGATCGGTCGCGCCACGCCACCCGGTGGGGGCGGGGCAATGATCGTCTTCTGGGGCATGGGCATCTCGCAGCATATCACCGGCACCGACAACGCCCGCTGCCTGATCTCGCTGTGCCTGGCCACCGGCAACATCGGTCGCCCCGGAACCGGGCTGCATCCGCTTCGCGGACAGAACAACGTGCAGGGAGCCAGCGACGCGGGATTGATCCCGATGGTCTTCCCCGACTACCAGCCGGTCGCCGATGACGCCAACCAGAAGAAATTCGCTCGGGCCTGGGGCCGCGACCTCGATCCCGAACCGGGGCTGACGGTCGTGGAGATCATGCAAGGAGCACTCGAGGGGTCGATTCGCGGCATGTACATCATGGGCGAAAACCCCTTCATCTCTGACCCCAACGCCAACAAGGTCCGCCAGGCCCTCAGCGAACTCGAGTTCCTCGCCGTCCAGGACATCTTCCCGACCGAGACCGCCGAGTTCGCCGACGTGATCCTGCCGGCCAGCAGCTACTTCGAGAAAACCGGCACCTACACCAACACCGACCGCCGGGTCCAGTTGGGACGGCCCGTGCTCGACCCGCCCGGTGACGCTCGCCAGGACTGGGAGATCCTCTGCGAGGTGTCTCGTCGAGTGGGACTCGAGTCCGACTATGCCGACGTTGCCGCCGTTTTCGACGAGTTCACCTCGCTGACTCAGAACTACCAGGGGCTGTCCCATAAGAATCTCGGATCCACCGGACGACTCTGGCCCTGTCCCGATCCGGAAAATGATGACGGCACCCAGATCCTCTTCGGTGACGGCTTCCCCACGGCCAGCGGCCGCGGCCGGTTCGTGCCCTGCCTCTACCGGCCGGCCGACGAACTGCCCGACGACGAATACCCCTTCGTGCTCAACACCGGCCGCGTGCTGGAACACTGGCACACCGGCAGCATGACCCGCCGCAGCAAGGCACTGGATGCGATTCAGCCCGAGGCGTTTGTCGGCATCCACCCCGACGACCTGCAGCGACTCAATGCCGACGACGGCCAGTGGATGAGAATCACCAGCCGTCGCGGATCGATCGAACTGGCTGCCCGGTCCGACCGGGGACTCCAGCCCGGCGAGGTCTTCATCCCGTTCCACTTCCGCGAGGCCGCCGCCAACACGTTGACCAACGACGCACTCGACCCGCACGGGAAGATCCCCGAGTTCAAGATCTGTGCCGTTCAGGTCACGCCGGTCGAAACAGCAGCCGACACCTAGACGGTCACCTGGCCGGCATCGGCATCCAGGGCCGCCGGGTATCGATCGCGGATCGGCTCGACCACCGCCGCGATGAACTCGTCCACCTGCTCGGCCGCTCGACCGATGAACCGGCGGGCGTCAAGCGTGCCTTCGAGATCGATGTCGGCAAACAGCGGGTCACCCTGCAACCGGGCGATCAGGTCGTTCTCGCCACCCCGCCGCTTGACCTCCTCGCCGGCCGCCTGGCTGTGAACACGGATCGCCTCGTGCATTTCCTGCCGGTCGCCACCGGCCCGCACGCCCGCCATCAAGATCTCCTCGGTCGCCATGAACGGCAGTTCCTCGTCCAGCCACCGAGAAATCACCTCGGGGTAGACCACCAGGCCGTCGACGATGTTGCGGTAGAGGATCAGCACCGCGTCGATGGCCAGGAAGGCCTGTGGCAACGTCAGGCGGCGATTGGCACTGTCGTCAAGCGTTCGTTCCATCCACTGGGTCGCCGCGGTATCTGCCGTGCTGTCGTACAGCGAGATCGCGAAACGCGACAGGCTGCACATGCGTTCGGATCGCATCGGGTTCCGCTTGTAGGCCATCGCCGAAGAACCCACCTGCTGCTTCCCGAACGGCTCCTCGAGCTCCTTGCGGTGCTGGAGGATGCGGACGTCATTGCCCGCCTTGTGGGCCGAGATGCCGATACCCGAGAGGACGCCCAGCACCTGGGCATCGATTTTTCTCGAGTAGGTCTGGCCGGTGACCGGGTAGACGCGGCCATCGCCCATCTTCTCTGCCACCAGCTGTTCCAGGCGAGACACCTTGTCGTGGTCGCCGTCAAACAGAGACAGGAACGATGCCTGTGTGCCGGTGGTGCCCTTCACACCCCGCAATCGCAGGCCCTGGAGACGGTGCTCGAGTTCCTCGAGGTCCATCACCAGATCGTAGCACCACAGCGTTGCCCGCTTGCCAATGGTCGTCGGCTGGGCCGGTTGCAGGTGAGTGAAGCTCAGGCAGGGCAGGTCGCGATTTCCGGCGGCAAACAGTGCCAGGTGGTGGATCACGCCGACCAACCGGTCGCGGATCAGTTCCAGCGCCTGGCCGAACAGCAGCAGATCGGTGTTGTCGGTAACAAAGCAACTGGTGGCTCCCAGGTGAATGATCCCGCGGGCCTCGGGACACCGGTCACCGTAGGCATGCACATGAGCCATCACGTCGTGCCGCAGGTCACGCTCGTAGCCGGCGGCCACGTCGAAGTCGATGTCGTCGATCGCCTCGCGCAACGACGCCACCTGCTCGTCGCTGATCTCCAGTCCCAGTTCCTGCTGCGACTCGGCCAACGCCACCCACAACCGTCGCCAGGTCGCGTGGCGGATCTGAGACGACCAGATTCGACTCATCTCCGCCGACGCGTACCGCGTGTTCAGAGGGTTCTGGTAACGCTCGAATTCCGACATGTCCGTTGCATCCGGGCCAGGGAAATCACCATCTTCAGGTCGTCCCGACACTTCGATTGTAGCGAACAGCCGGACCCGGAGGCATCGCCATCCGGACCGCGTCTGGCAACCTTCCCTTGAGCGGTTTAGGATGGAGCCTCGGCGGTCGCGGACCGCCGAGGTGGTGCATGGAGGCCACACGTGGTCCAGGACGCGCAAACCCCATGCATTACATCCCCGAATCGGCGCGGGAATTTCTGCAGGATGACGCCTCTTCTGTCGGTACCGTGCCGACTGAAGAAGTCGGCTTCCATTACCGCTCGGCGCCGATTTACCTGCTGACGGCCGTGGTCGGACTGCTGCTGGGCGGCGACCTGCTGGCCGGCTCCATCGCTTCTGCCGGTGTGACCGACTGGGCCGAATACCAGCTGCTGTTCGGCTTCCGCCTGGCGCTGCTGGCCGCGGTGCTCGGCGGCTCCCGGATCCTGTTCCAGTCGCTCGAGGGCCTGTTTGCCGGTCGGATCGGCGCCGACCTCGCCCTGACAATCGCCTGCCTGGCGGCCATCCTGCTCCGTGAACCGGTCACCGCTGCACTGGTGGTGTTCGTGGCACTCTGCGGTGAGAGCATCGAGGGATACACCGTCGACCGGGCCCAGCGGGCCATTCGAGGCATCTTCCAGCTGTGCCCCCGGATCGCTCATCGGCTGATCGGCGACCAGGAAACCGACGTGGCGGTCGAAGAACTTGCCGTGGGGGACCGGGTGATCGTGCGGCCGGGGGAACGGATGCCCGTGGACGGACGAGTCCACTCGGGGACCTCGGCCGTCGACCAGTCGGCGTTGACCGGCGAGAGCCTGCCAATCGACAAGGTGGCCGGCGATTCGGTCTACAGCGGCACGCTCAACCAGTTCGGTGCCCTGGTGATCAACACCGAACGGATCGGTGACCAGTCGACCCTGGGGCAGGTGATCGCACTGGTTGCCGAGGCGACCCAGCGAAAGGCGCCACTCGAACGCACCGCCGATCGACTGGCTCGCCTGTTCCTGCCCGCGGTGCTCGGCACCGCGCTGCTGACGCTGGTCGGCTGGAGGTTCCTGGGCGATTCGGGCACGTGGGAGTCGGGATACCTACCGGCCCTGGCGGTGCTGGTGGTCGCCTGCCCCTGCCCGCTGATCCTGGCCACTCCCAGCGCGGTGATGGCCGCGATGGCCTGGCTGGCCCGCGAGGGTGTCGTCGTCAAGGGCTCGGCGGCCCTCGAACGACTCGCCCAGGTCGACACCTTCGCCTTCGACAAGACCGGGACACTGACCCGCGGTGAACCGACACTCGGACTGGTCCGATCCGCGCCAGGCAGCGGACTCGAGCCCGACGAGTTGCTCCGCACCGCCGCAGCGGCTGAGCGGGCCAGCGAACACGTGCTGGCTCGGCTGGTTGTCCGCGAGGCGGAGGACCGCGGGATGGTCGTCCCGACTCCCGAATCCTTCTCGGCCGAACCCGGATTCGGTGTCACCGCCTCGCTGCCGTCCGACCGACCCGGTGACGAACCCCGCAACGTCCTTGTCGGCAACCGTCGCCTGCTCGAAAAACACGGCGTGGTGATCGACGAATCGGCCGAGAGCGTGATCGAGGAACTCATCTCGGCCGGACAAACCGCCATCCAGGTTGCCGTTGACGGACGCTGGGCCGGGGCCATCGGAGTGACCGACGACCCGAGAACCGAATCGGCCGACGTCCTCGACCAGCTCAAGAAAAACGGCATCGAGCAGGTGGTGTTGCTGACCGGTGACCGGCCGGAACCGGCCGCCACCGTGGCAACAGGGCTGCCGGCTCTTGACCTGGTCAAGAGCGAAATGTTGCCCGGTGAAAAGGCCGAGTGGATCACGACGGCCGAAGGCGAAGGACGACGGGTGGCGATGGTCGGCGATGGAGTCAACGACGCGCCCGCCCTGGCCACGGCTACGGTGGGCATCGCGTTGGGAGGGGTCGGCAGCGACATCGCCGCCGAGGCGGGGGACCTGGTCCTGATGGGCGACCCGCTCAGACCACTTCCCGGCCTCGTCCTGCTCTCGAAACAGCTCGTCCGAGTGATCCGCCAGAGCATCTGGTTGTTCGCATTCGGCATGAACGGGCTCGGGATCCTGCTGGGGGCCATCGGGCTGTTGACACCCGCCGCCGCAGCCGTCTTCCACGAATGCTCCTCACTGGCCGTGATGCTCAACGCACTGCGACTGCTCTGGTTCCAGCGCTGGCACGAAACCCGCTGGAGCGTTCTCTGCCGCTCGATGGCCGACACAGCCACCAGGATCACCGAGACACTCTCGCCCTCGCGACTCACCTTCCAGGCCCTCCGCCACTGGCAACTCGGACTCAAGCTCGCCGCCGCCTCGCTGCTGTTCGCCTGGTGCGTCTCGGGCATCACCGTCATCCCCGCGGACGAGCAGGCTGTCGTCGCGAGATTTGGACGCTGGCACCAGGACCTCGGGTCCGGCTGGCACTGGCGTTGGCCTGGACCTCTCGAAGTCGTCCACCGTGAAAAACTGTTCCGGATCCGGGCCCTGCCGATCGGATTCCGACACGACGACTCCGGGGGATCGGGTGACGTATCGGGGGTCTATGTCTCACCCATCGAATGGAACAGCCAACACGACCGAGCGGGTGACGGTGACGGACTCGACCGGGAATCGTCGCTGCTGGACGAAGCTCAACTGGTGACCGGAGACGAGGTGCTGGTCGAGTTGACCGCGGTGGTCGAGTACCGGATCGGCAGCAGCGACAACCTGCGGCGATACGCGTTTGGGAACGCAGCGCCCGAACAGCTGTTGCGGGCGGCCGCCGAGAGTGCGATTCGCGAAATCGCCGCTGCCGCATCGCTCGCCGACCTGATGGCCGATCGGCGAGAGCAATTGCAGTCGGACTGCCTCGACGCGGCGCGGCGAGCCGTCATGCCCTACCGGCTCGGACTCGAAATCGTCGACCTGCAACTGCTGGATATCCACCCACCACAACAGGTCGTTGCCGCCTACCGGCAGGTAGCCGATGCACTCGAGGAACGAGAACGGTTGATCAACGAAGCCGAAGGATACTACGCCCGACGACTGCTCTCCGCCGCCGGCGCCCGGGCCATCTCGTTCCTCAACTCGACAGTCCCCGCCGCCGCCAGGGGACAACAACTCGAAGTTTCCGACTGGTCGCTGGCCGATCCCGCAACGTGGCGGGCCCTGCTCGACGGCAAGATGCTCTCCGGCGAATCCGCCGCCACCCTCGACTCGGCACGGGCCGCCGCCGCCGACACGCGGTCGAAGGCACACAGCCAGGCCAACCGCCACAACAAGCTGCTCGCCGCGATGACCCGTCCGCCGGGTACCCGGGACATCTCGAAACTGCACCTCTACTTCCAGGCCATCGAGGACGCGCTCGCCGGAAGGCCGCTGACCGTGCTCGACCCCCGCGCCACCGGTCGCAAGCACCTGATACTGACCGATCCCGGCACCCGCGGACTGCCGCTGCTTTCACCCTCGCTCGCGCCGGGCGACGACGAGGAACAGATCGTCTCGCCACCCCGACCTGAGACAACCGACCGGGAGACCCCCGATGAACGATAACGCCACCACGCCGATCAACGGCAACCGCACCTCACGAACACGAGTCCCGCTGACAATCGTCGGACTCGCCATCGCCTGCGGTCTCGTCGGATCTTCCTGCACCTTCGTCGACGAATCCGAATGGGTGCTCGTCGAACGGCTCGGACAGGTCGTCCGTGTCCTCGATCAACCCGCCGACCGCGGACTGAACTGGAAACTCCCCTGGCCAATCGAAACCGTCCGACCGTTCGACGCCCGCACCCAGATCTACGATCCACCCGGTGGCGAAATGGTCACCTCCGACAAGAAGAACATCACCGTCGACGCCTTCCTCTGCTGGCGGATCGCCGCTCCGGACACCGCAACCGACACCGCAACCGACACCGCAACCGACACCTCACCGGAAGCCGACCCGAACTGGTCCGCCCGGCCGCTGTATCGCTTCTTCACCGTGCTGGGCAACACCCAGACCGCCCAGGTCCGGCTCTCCGAACACGTCCTGCCGGCCCTGCGGACCAGGCTGGGCGAGACCGAGTTCGACCGACTGGTCAATGTCGTCAGTTCCGAATCCGGACCGGAAAAGACGGAGGCCGGTCGCCTGGTCTCGATTCCCCAGGCCGTTCGTGACGACTTGGCCCAGTTGGTCCACGATCGTTACGGCATCGAACTGATCGATGTCCGCATCAAGCGGCTGAACTTCCCGCAACAGAACCAGGTGGCCGTCTACGAGCGGATGAAGACCGAGCGAAAGAAGATCGCCGAGCAATACCGCAGTGACGGGTTGGCCGAGAACACCAAGATCAAGAGCCAGGCGGACCTGCAGTACAGCCAGATCCTGGCCAACGCACGTCGGGAGGCCGAGTTTATCCGCGCCGAGGCCGACGCCGAGAGCCTCTCGATCCTCAACCAGGCTCATCGCCGCGACGTCGAGTTCTATCGCTTCACTCGCACACTCGAGAGTTACCGCCGCATTCTCAATGACCGCACCACCCTGGTGCTGTCGGGATCCAGCGAATTGCTGAAGCTGCTGACACAGGGCGTGCCCACGACTCCGCCTGCCAACTCGCCAACCACCCCGGCAACTCCCGCCACGTCGACCGCCGGCCCGGAGGACGAGCGATGACCAATCGTCCCGACCAGGCCGCTCGTCCCCACCGCCGGATCCGCATGTCGGTGTGGCTGCCGACGGCCACCGTGCTGTTGGCCTGGCTGATCAGTGGGTTCTACATCGTCCAGGGCAACCAGCAGGGGGTGGTCCGCCGTTTCGGACGGCTGATCCGCAACGACGCAGGCCGGGTGGAGATCTCGTCGAGCGGTCTCCGGTGGGACCTGCCGTGGCCGCTGGCACAAGTCGACCGCGTCAACACTCACGAGATCCGCACCCTGACGATCGGCCTGCCCGAATTCGGCCCGGAGCTCGACGGAGACTCCGCAGCCAAGTTCCTCACCGACGTCGATCCCGCCCACCAGTCTCAGTTCCTCACCGGTGACCGCAACATTCTCAATCTTCAAGTCACCGTCCACTACCACGTCGATGTCATCGAGCGGTTCCTGTTCGGCGAATCGGATCCGCTCGAGCGGCTGAGATCCCTGGTCGAGTCGCTGGTCGCCGACACCGTCAGCGACAGCGGTGTCGACTTCGTCTACGTCCACGGGCGGAATCGGCTCCGCAACGTCCTGGTCGGCCGCCTGGCCACCACGCTTCCCGAACAGCAGCTCGGCCTGGTCGTCGACGATGTCACCGTTGGAGCCGTCTATCCACCGATCCAGGCCAAGTCCGAGTTCCTGGAAGTCATGAACGCGCGGGCCGAACGCGAAACACACGTCAACAACGCGCGAGCCTACGAGGGGAAGCGGAAATTCGAACGCGAGGCCGAGGCCGAACGAGTGAGGCTCGAGGCCAAAGGATACCGCAGCCGGACCATAGCCGCTGCACAGGGTGAAGCCGCCCGCTTCAACCAACTGGTGACGCAGATTCGGCGGGAGGCCCAGAGCGGAAGCCAGGACTACGCTGCGGTACGGCACCTGGCCATGAGCCGGATGTACCTGGACACCATCGCGGCAATCTTCTCCAAGGTCGCAGCCAAGGTCGTACTCGACTCCGGGCGACCGATTGACCTGACGATCCTCAAGGAATCGGGCAAGTAGATCGGACTCGGCCGTCTCTACAGCCGGTCGACGATCAATTGTGCGGCTTCCCGGCCGCCCAGCGACACCGCCGCGCCGTCGATCTCAAGCGTCACCGTGTCCGCGGTCGGATTGTTCGACACCACCTGACCCTCGACTCCCAGCGCCACACCATTCTGGGTCAGGAACTGCAGGAACTCGGCTCCCTGGTCCGTCACCCTGACCACCCGCACGATGCTGCCCGGCGGACAACTGGCCAGTGTCATCGCACCCTCAGCCGTCTCGGGCCACGTGCCGGCGGCCGTGGGAATCGGGTCTCCGTGGGGATCGAAACGGGGCCGACCCAGGAACTCGTCGATCCGCTCGACCAGGTCGTCACTGACGGCATGCTCCATGTGCTCGGCCTCCTCGTGGACCTGGTCCCACGACAATCCCAGCGTCTCGACCAGGAACTGCTCGATCAGCCGATGCCGACGCAGCACTCTCATTCCCAGCATCTGTCCCGCATCGGTCAGGCACACGCCCTCGTAGGGTCGATACTCGACCAGATCGGCCTCGCCCAGCGTTTTGTGCATGCTGGTGACCGTTCCCGGAGACACTCCCAGTGCCTGGGCGACCTGGCCGGCGGACACCCATTCGGCACCCTCGCGCAACCCGATCTGGAGGATTGCCTTCAGGTAGTTTTCGACGGTCAGGCTCGGCATCCGCGTGGCTCCTCGGTCGTCGATTACATCTCCTGTCCCGGCCCGAGTCAATCGCCGTCGCGCAACACACCGTGCATCACATCGCGACCTGTCGTAAACTGAACGGCACGAGCACCGTCACCCCCGGCGACTCCCCCCCGACACGGACAGGCTCTCATGCAGTCTGAATTCTCGCTGAGCCGACTCTCGACTGCCGTGATGGCGGGTCTGTACGTCGTCACGTCGTTCTCCTCTCCACCCGCCGCGGCCGATCCACCACCGACGCAGGCCAAGTCGAAAACGGATCTTTCCGGCCCGGTCAAGCGGCTGGTCAGCGATCTCGGCAGCAACCGGCGAGCCACTCGAGAAAGTGCTCGCCGAAGACTGCTGGCACTCGGGCCGGCCATTCTCGACCACCTGCCCGCTCCGGACACGATCAAGAACGTCGCCACGCGAGTCGCCATCCGCCGCCTGATTCGTACACTCGAACGCACCACCGCTACCCGCTCGGCCCGGGCGTCCCAGGTGACCATCAGTGGTCGCCCAACACTCGAAACACTGGTCGCTTCGATCTCCAAGCAGACGGAAAATCGGTTGACGCTGCAGCAGTTGTCGTCCAGGCGGCTGCAGCGGCCGGTGCCGATCAAGCTGGTTCGTGCCACCTACTGGCAGGCGATCGATGCCGTGATGTCGCGTGCCAAGCTCGACCTGGTCAGCCGCAATGGGGCCAGCACACTGATCCCTCGCACCGACCGGAAAACCGACCGGTCGATCGCCCTCTCGGGAGCGTTCCGAGTCACCGCGACTGCCAGGACCCCGAAACCGATCCCCGACAGCGATCGCTTTCTGCTGCCACTGAGACTGTCGTGGATGGCCGAACCCCGGCTGCGACCACTCTACCTCGTCTGCCGTCCGGTGAACTTCCGTGCCACCGGTCGATTCGACGACGACCGCACGAAACAACTCGACCCCCGCAGCCCCGAAGCCACGCTCGAATTGCCGCTGGAAGGCAGCGACCCCGGCCTGCAGCTCAGGCTCGACTTCCAGACGCCTGCCGACGAGATTCCTCGAGAGATCCAACTGGCGGGAACGGCCGATGCCTGGCTGGCCGCCGGGTCGCAGGAGTTCGTCTTTCAGGGCCCGATCGCGGCCAAGCCAGTCGTGCACAGGCGGGCCGGTATCGCCGTCGTGCTGACCTCCATCCGAGAGACTCCCGCTGACAAGGACCGGTTCGACGTCAGCTTCGGTATCACCGTCCAGTACGAATCGGGCGGGCCGGCATTCGAATCACATCGCCTGTGGATGCTCTACAACCGGGCACACCTGGTCCCCGCCTCCGACAAGACACCCCATCGCCAGGTCGCTTATGACCGCTTCGAGACTCTCCGCCTGGGTGACGGCACGGCAGAGCTGGCCTACCACTTCAAGAACCTCGAGGGCCGACCACGAGACTGGCGGTTCGTCTACCAGGCGCCCACCCAGATCATCAAGGTGCCGGTCCCGCTCGAATTCGCGCGTTGGAAGGTCCCGGCCAGACGATCGAAGGACTGATCCCTCAGGCTCCCGCCTCACCGGCCACGCGATTCTGGAAGGCAAAGATGACCAGGCCGGCCAGGAACACCGCAAAGCCCAGCCAGGCCAGGCCGCCGGGCAGCAACAGGTAACTGATCAGGCCCACTCCGATCAGCCCCTTGGCCAGGTGCCGCTTCAACAGGTCCAACGTCCCGGGACGACGCAGCGCGACAATCACCCCGATTCCCGCACCCAGCCAGGCGATCGTCCACAACAGGTTCATCCCCTGCTGGATTGACTCGCGGGGCCTCATCGACAACTCGAGCTTCGGGTTCTCACCGGTCGTGGCAAATCGCAAGGCCTGGCCACCGGTGGGGATCTCGAAGTCGACCGAAAGGCCACCGGCGACGTCGGCGTGCAACTCCTGGCCGGCACGAGTCACGGAATCCAGGTCCCCCAACTGTAGCCCCTGGCCACCTTGTGCGACAGATAATGCCGGCGCGGGAATCAAACTCGTCACGTCATTCTGAAACCGCTGATTCTGGACCTGCTGCTGGACGGTCTGCCGCTGCTGGACAACCTGTTTCTGCTCCTCCTTTTCGGCGGCCTGGTTCAGGCCGGCGATCTGGCTGAGACTCTGCTCGCGACGGCGCTGCCTGGTTTCACGTGTTCGCAGCTTTCCGCTCGCAGCCGCTTCACCGATTTTCTGCCCCTTGACGACGTCACCCTTGCCGCCCTTGGTCGGCCTGCTGCCCGGTTTGGCAGCGGGCAGCTTCAGCTTGAAGTTGAAATCCCGACCGTCACGATCCGGCTTCTGGGTTTTCTCTGTTTCTGCCAATACCGCGTTGCCGCGGAACAACCGGTAGTTGTTCGCGAAGATCTGGGCCTTCTGGACCGCCTCGTCCTGGCCCTCGAGACTCTTCGAATCGTCGACGTTCGACACGCGTTGCTTGCCGTCGTCGACCTGGATCCGGTCCAGCGCCTTGCGGTACCGGGCCTGGAAGTCGCGGTTCTGGAGCGTGAAGTCCGCCGCGTCGTCGGCGTTGAATCCGCCGGGTCGATTCGGTCGACCGTTGCCGGTGAAATTGTCCAGCTCAACCCCGAGGCTCTTGAGATTCCGGGCGGCCTTGTACTTGGCCTTGCCGCTGGACTTGCTCTCGAGCACACCCAACAGGTAATTGGCATCGTTCAGCGCCGCCCGCTGCTGGTTCAACTCGATCCTGTCACTGCCGACCAGTGCCAGGTTGGTCCCCTTGCCATCGACCGGCTCGACATCCAGTTCGTTCGGCAGGTGCACCGTCCATGAGGTCTCCTCGACCTTCATCCCATGCTCCTGGAACGGCGACCCGGTCGCATCCTCATCCCCGTCCTTCCGGGGCGGTACCACGATCGGAACCGGAATGGCCCGCTTGTCGGGGACCAGGTGCAAACCGGTGGGCAACGCAGCCCGTCCGGAAAATCGACCGGCCAGGACCATCCTGACCGGGAACGAAAGATCCCCTTCGCTGGTGTTGGGCAGCGCAACCAGGACCACGTTGTACTTCCGAGCTTCTTCCGAATCGACCGGCCGCGACTGATTCCCACCGACGGACACAGCCAGCACACGGGATTTCTCGGGAATCTGCACCGCCAGAAACTGCTGGGCGCGGTTGCGGATCGTGTAAACCACCTCGGTCCGCCAGCTGCCATCAGCCGCCAGCACCGTCACCAACTCGGCCAACTGCACCTTCGCGGTGGTCTGCCGCAGGGCGTGGGACCTCGTGTAATTCCACACCGGCATCGACGCCCGCGGCAACACCCGCCACATCCCCGTCGCCTGTTCGTACAACGACGAATCGATCCGGACCCGTAACCGACCCAGGTCATCCTTCTCGACCCGCTCGACACCCGCTTCATCCCCCAACTTCAACGTGCCGGTGGACTGGTTGATCAGGATCACGTACCGCTGCTGGGTCTCCACCGCCTTGTAGGTCACCGAGGTTTCTCCCTGGTCGTCGGTCTCGGTGGCCGGTTGTTCGAAGACGACCCGGGGCGAAGGAACGGTCGCCGAGCGAGACGAGGGCGGTGGCAGAGTGGCCTGGGCGATCAGGAACAACCTTTCGCGGACCGGCTGCCGGAGCGTGACGATCCAGCGAACCCGGCCGGTGTCGTCGTCGCCGACCGGCAGGGGGCGGACTTCACGGATCCGCGGGTCGGAAAACCTCAGGCGACCCTTCAACCAGCCCGGCGTCGTGAACACGAATTCGTCGGCAGCGGCCTGGGTGATCTGCCACGACAGCGCCAGCGAATGGTCCACCAGCGTGTCGGTGACGGTGACCAGCGAAACAACCGTGGCCTGTATCCCCGGCACCGCCCGCTTGATCGCCAGGACGACCGGCTTGGTCGAGATCCCGCCCGCGACAAAAGCGAACCGCGGCTTGCGGGGGTCGAGCTGCCTGAGAACAGCGGCGGCGGCAGACGGATTGATCGACCGCCACTCGGCCCGATCGATGATCCTCGCCGAGAACGCCTCGTCGAGCCAAACCATCATCTGGCTGGTCAACCGCCCGACGCCCAGTGGCTGGGGCAACCGGATTTCGGGTGACCGCGGCAGAACCCCCTCGAGCGCCACTTCGATGGCCCCCGTCCGTGGCCCATTGAACTCGAGCGTCAGCCGCCGGTTTCCGTCATCGTCAGCGTGCACGAACCAGTCAGCCAATGCCGTGGCTTCGACGCTGACGGGCAGGTAGTCCACCGGCAGGCCGAAGGTGACGCTTCCGCGAGCGGCCTGGCTGAGCTGCCACTTGACCTGGGACGCCAGCCGCACCTTGCGACGCTCGATCCGCACGGCGTGCCGCGCCACCGCGTTCGCCTCGGGCATTCGACGCGTCAGCCGCAACGTCAACCCGAACGGCCGGGTGATGTACCCATAGACCAGCCGTGGCTGCAGCACGGCCTTCTTGTCGACACGAGGTTCGCCCGGCCCGCACCAGCCCGGACGTGCCAACCCGGCAACATCGACCTGGCGGAGATTCGAGTTGTCGGCAGCCCGCGCGGTGAACTGGTCGTCGACAAACACGGCCAACTGGCCCTTGTCCCGGTCGAATCCCACCACCCGGACCGATTCGACCACCAGTTCGGTCGATCGGTCTCCAACACGGCGGTCCTGGAACAGGTCGACCCGCACCACCGTCTCGTCGTTAATCCGCCGGCGGAAGAACACCCGCAGTCGTCGTTGCCCGTCCTCGGTCTCGACATCCCAGCCGCCGACATCCACCCCCGTGACCCGCTGGACGCTGACACTGGCGGGCAGCGAGAACGCCACCTCCGGCAGGCTGCCCTGGCGGACCCGGAAACGGTAGTGACCCCGGTGACGCACACCGGGATCGGACACGTGGATCGAGGTGAAGGATTCGAGTTGCACCAGGCCGTCTGCCGCGTCGGCGGCCTGCTTCGGCTGCCAGGTCACCCGCAGCGGGCCGCCGGCATCCACACCCAACTCGATCGACTCGTTCCCGTCCACCACGCGGCGACGGTGACGGGTCGTCGATCCGTTGACACGCACCAGCAGGTCGCGATCGGGAAGGTCGAACCGGAACCGACCCACCGGAACCGGGGCCAGGGTCACCGAGAAGCGGCCGGCGGGTCCCGAGCGGACCAGCGGCACCTCGCAGTCGATTTCCAGGCGATGAGCCCCCCGCCGGTCGAGAACCACCGCCAGGGGGTAGGCTCCGGATTTGGCCCGGGTGACGATCGGAGCGGGCTTACCGTTGAGCCGGCTGTTGACAACAGCCACCGCACCGATGGGAATCGGCAACACGACCTGTCCGTCGCGAAAACTGTACATCTGCAGCTCACCCCGCAACGCGATCCGCGGACCGACACCATCGGCAGCCGGCAACACGCGGGCCCGCCACGACACGTCGGCCACCACGCCGGGCCGTGGTGCGGGAGCCAGGACCTGGCGATCGGGATAAGCCAGGTTCCATAACCGCAGGAATTCGCTGCGGGGCACCAGGACGCGATTCGCCTCGCGAGGATCCTGTCCCGGCTCGAAGGGGATGATCTCCAGCGGCCGCACCACCGGTGGTACCGGTGGGCTCGTTCGCTGGCGGATCTGCGAAATCGGTTGGGACCCTGGTTGCGGTGCCGACGGAGCCTTCACCTGGGCCGGGCCCGACTGCGACAGCAGTGAAACGGCCAGCAACAGGCCGCCGCCGAACCGGAAAATATTTCGGTTCAGGTTGGCTCGAAACCACGCCCAGCCGGTTCCCGTCCGCCCGATCAAGGCAATCACCAGCCAGAGCACTGAGCCGGCTGCGGCGCCCAGAAAGAGACCGTCGAGGAGAATGTGCCACGAGACGGGCAGGATCGTGACCAGCGCCAGCGGCCCGATCAGTGCGCCGATCAGCGCCACCGACCGTTCGACAACGGGACGCCGCCTGAGGAACCAGCAGGCGATCACCACCAACACGACAAAGAAGATCCGGCCGGTCCCCTGGGACTCGATGTCCTGGTAGGCAATGTCCAGGTCGGACGTCCGGCCGGACTCGCGGCTGCCCAGGAAGTGGAAGTGTCGCTCTACGGTTCCCGCCGGCGGTCTGAGGTCCAACGCCAACGACATCACGGCGCCCGTGGTGGGAATGGATTCCGCTTTCGACGTTTCGGCGTCAGCAACTTGAGCCAGGTCGTCTGTTCCCGGTGACATCGGGACGCGGTTCGGATCGGTGGGTCGTTGCCCGGCCGGCCCGGCGAACCCGGGACGGTTTTCGTCGTTATCGGAAGCGGGTTTCGCACCGGCCGGTCGTGGCGATCCGGCCATCGGCTTCTTGGCAGATTCGGATTGTGGGCTCTGTTCGTTCACCACGGACCGATCCAGCTTGTTGGAAGCGCCCAACCGACGTTCGCCGCCGTCGGCGAAACCCCCCATGCCTCCCCCCATGCCTCCCCCGCCCCCTCCAAAACTCCCGTCCATTCGACTTTCGGCCTCCGCCACATCGGAACTCACTGCCGACTGGGGAGCCATCATCGCCGAATCAGCCATTTCCATTCCCGTTGAGATGTTTCTCGAGAACCCCGGTGCCTGTGCCGTCAACAGCATGAAGGGCAGCACCGTTCCCAGTACCAGCAGCACCGCGGTGGCGGTCAACAACCCGACATATCGCCGGCGGCGAAACGCCAGAGTCAACACGGCGATCACCCCGGTGACGATCAGCAGCACCACCAGCCGCGAGAGCAGATTGGTGGGCGAAAGATTGCGCAGCGAGTCCTTCAGGGCACCCAGCAGGCTGACCTGGCTCAGGTCGCCGCTGGGAACAAAACGGCCATCGGACTCCACGACCAGGGTCTGCCAGGGGTGGTGCAGCACCCAGCTTTGTTCGAGTATTTCGATCGGACGAGGGCCTTGCGATCCCCTGGCCAGCAACACCACCGGTGCATCCTGGACCAGCCGGTCCGATCTCCGCAACGCCTTGACCTCCGAACGGTAGAACACCTCCAGCGAATGGCGGCCGGCCCCCTGGGCATCAACCGGCCAGCCAACCACGAAGATCATGCTGTCCTGGTCGGGCGCACTCTGTTGCCGATGCGCCTTGACCGGCTTCCCGTCGACCGTGACTGCCCACAACGACCGGTGCTCCTCGGGTCGCCCACCCAGGTCAACCAGCAGGCTCTGCACACCGGCGGCGGTCAGGTCGAACGAGGCCCGGTGCTGCATTTCTCCGGTACGGGCCAGGATGCTGGTCACCGTGCTGCCATGGCAGACGGCCTGTGCCACCGTACCGTGGTCGAAGCGTGACTCACCCAGCGTGACGTGGTACCCGGGGACCAGGTAACGGTAGGCCTTCACGATCCGTTCTCGAGGACGATATCGCGTCGACGGAAGGTCGATCGGATCGATCTCGGCCAACCCGGTCGCCCGGTCCCCCTCGGCCACCGCCCGCTCGAATGCCGCCACGTCGACCTGCTGGTCATCGGCAGCCTCGATCGCCACGTACCCGTTGTCCCGGTCGGCACCGATCACCGCCAGGGTCGGCAACCGGAACTCCGACCCACCACCCAACGCCTTACGTGTCAGCGTCAGGTCGACGGCCAGCGACAACCGGTTGCGGACGAACTTGTCGAGTTTCAGGATCCAGCGGCGGCGGTTAGCGACTGGAGGTGCCGGGAGTTGTTCGACGATCCGACTCGCCGAATCGAGCAACCGAAACCTCAGGTCCTTCCCGACCCACTCGGGCAATTCGATCACCACCTCGCGGACTCCGCCACCCTGGATATCGAGATGTGATTCGAGGTGGATCGAGAGTGTTTCGGGATCGAGCCGTGCGACAGTCAGCGATTCGGCCGAGAGCCGGGCCGGAAACCGGCCGATCTGCAGCTTGCCCGACACCCGTGGAGACTGGTAACTGTACCCCAGCCGCTGTCCCTGCAGTTTCAGGTTGGCGTGGTCGAGTCCGACCAGATCGTAGGCCACCACCTCGAACTCGTCGGGGGCCCGGATCAGGTACCGACCCTCGACGATCAGTCCCGCCTGGTGCTCCCGGTCTTCTCCGGCGATCTCCAGGGCGATGTCCGGCAACGGCACCGGGCGTTTTCTCACGCTGCTCAACGGCCAGTTCTCCAGGTCGCGATGTGCCAGGACACTCACGCTCACCTCGACCCCCTCGGGAACCGCCTTGGCGAACCCCACCCGCAACCGCTGACGACCGTCGGCACCGGGCAGCCGCTGCCAGGAGACCGACTTGCCGGCCACCCGCACGCCGGTGATGTTCCAGCCATCGGGAATCGAGAAATCGACCTGGAACAACGACGAAAACCGGCTCTCGATCCTCGCGTCGGTGACCAGGTCGAGACCGTCGTCGGAAATCTTCAGCAGCGTGGCCAGCGCCGCCTGCAGTTCCTGCCGCTTGGTTTCGGTGGCAAACGACAGCGAGAAGTCCTCGCGCCAGGCATCAAACCGCATCGCGGTGCTGCCGGCCGGGATCTTCTCGAGGATCTTCGTGAGGATCATGGCATCAGGTACTCGACGCACTCCGATCGCCTGGCCCGACTGCAATCGCACTCCCGGAGGCGAATGGACCAGTACCTGGCCGATATGCGAGGTGACTCCCGAGAATCTCAATCGCGGGACCTGCCAAAGTTGACCGACCGCCGTCGTCATCACGCCACGGAAACTCACTCGGCGTGACCCGGTGAACCTCTGGCGGAAATGCAGCGTGATTCTCGTCAGTTGGACGTTGTCCGGATCGTCGGCCAGTTCCCAGCTCTCCAGCCCACTCGAGGCCACGTCGGTGATCTCCAGCGTCCGCGGCACCGTCGCCACGAACTCGTCGAGTGCCTTCCCGAAGACCTCCAGGCCTGTCACCGCCTGCCAGGTCACCTCGCCGGGTGCCACGCCGACGCCGAAGGCGGTCGAGGCGAATACCAGCGCATCGCCGGCTCGCTGGGCCTGGCGATCTGTCACCGCCAGCCGGATGTCACGTCGGCCTCCCACCGGCAGGTTGTAGGTGGCCGGCTGATCGGCCGCCGCCGGTCGGCGGACCGACAGACCATCGACCAGCAGATGCTTGCCGGCCGGCAGGTGTACGATCAGCGACGCCGTCGCCGCCGGAACCAGCCCGAAGGCCGCCACCCTGTCGCTTCCCACAGCGGCCAGCGGGGTCGAGAGACCCAGTTCCAGCGTGGCGGCGCCGACCGTGTCATGGAACAACTCCAGCCCCGACACGGACGCCTTCTTTCGGGTCAACTGGAAACGAGCCACCCGGGCCGCCCTGCCCCCCAGAACGGCCTTTTCGACCGAAACGCCCCGCAGCGGCAACCTCAAGGACTGCCAACCACGAACGAATTGCCGGAATCGGACCGAGGTGTCGATCAACAACTGATCGCCGTTGGGACGAGCCGTGTAGACAACCTCACGCAACACCAGCGCTGTCGGAGTGCGGGGCCGGTCCAATTCGTTCTTGGCCGCCAACCCACGCAACTTGTTGTACTCGGCCTTCTCGAGCAACACGCCGCGGCGATCTCGGTCGATGATCGCTCCGAGATCCTCGATCGGGATGAAGACCCGCCGTGGTCGCGTCGGAGCGACCGGCGACTGGGCCGGCAATGATCCCACCAGGGCCAGCACGGCCACCAGGCCCGACAGGATCCGACAACTTCTCTTATGCAATCCAGTCACTTCGACGACTCCGTCTCGTCGTCTGATTCGGTGGACGACTTACCGGTGAGCTTCTTGAACAGCGATGACACTCCGGAGGAATGCTGAAAACCGACCACCGCCGCCAACATCCACGCGGCCCCGCCAAAGCCAATCCCCCATCGGGCGGCCATCAGTGCCTCGGCCACGCTGTCAGCGTAGGACAACGACATCAGCGAGACGATAAACGTGGCGATCAACACCACGCTCAACCGATTGCTCCACGGAGTCCACAGCAGCACGCAACCGATGGCGAAGATGGGGACACTGATCCCGGCGGCCATCGACGACGTCTCCCACCACGTCGCGGCCAGGGATTCGGCACCACCCAGGTTGCCGTAGACGATCGAGCGACCCTGCAGGGGAAGATAGCCAAGATTGGAGGTGCGTTGCTGGTCATCGAACCAGCGTTCGAGCTCGCCGTGTGGTGTCGAGAGAATCACGAAGTGCTCGGGGACTCCGACCAGCTTGTATTCCTGTGGCACGAACACCGCGGTCCGCAATTCCTGTGTCACCACCTCCTGCTCGTCGGACCCCACGCCCCCGACCTGCGGCAGCTTGATCGACTCGCTGCTGCCGAACCAACTGTCGAAAAACGACTCCTGCGGCAGGTCGTAGCGGATCGAGAGGAAGAACTCTTCGTCGGTCGTGGTGCCCGCCACGTTGAGCGAGTAGGCCGTCCAGCCCTCCTCGACCTCCTGGTCGTCACCGGCTTTTTCGACCGGCACCCGTCCCTCGTCGACGAAGACATCCGAGATACTCGACTCATCGGGCAGGTCCACCCGCAACCGCTGCCGTTCGCTGCTCTTGAGCCGGTATCGGGCACGGACGCTGGCGGTGCCGTTCTTGTTGATCACCATCTCGACCAGGGCCCGCGACACGACCGTCTGCACCACCTTCTCGGACTCGAACTTCCGGGTCGAGATCTTGAGGCTGACCGGTTGAACGTGGAAACGGAACGCGACCGATCCGCTCTTCGGCAACAAGTCCAACTCCCGCACGTCGATGAACTCGAGATCCTTGAGTTGTTCACGGGGCGGCCACTTGACCTCCAGCGCGTCGTCCTTCCGAATCACCAACTCACCGGTGATGTTGTCGTTGCTGAGATCCAGTGCCTGGGGCGGTTGGACCGGCACCGGTTTGTTTTTCCCGGTTTCTTCATCGCTGTCGTCGTCCCCGGTCTTCAGGTCCCAAGTGACCTTGAACGCCACCGGACCGGTCAACTCCTGCTGCATCACGATCGTCCAGGTCACCCAACCGTCTTCCGGCTCGCCGGGGATCTTCTCGCGGATCGGCACCGGTCTCGAAGCACCGCCGGGGGTGGCGGTGGTGGTAATCTGGGGTTCCTGGCCAATCGACTCGGGCACCCGGATCCGGAACGTGTCGGTGCCGGCGTACTCGACGGTGAAGATCACCTTCGAATCGATCTCGACCAGTTGCTGCTTCGCGTTGGCGGTGGTGGCAACGGTGGCCGAGAGCCTGGTGGGGCGTCGGCGGGTGGTGACCGGCAGAGCCAACTGCCGGGCAGCGTCGGCGGACGGGTAGGCGGTGTACTGCCAGGCACTGGCCAACCGCGCGCGGCCGACCTTCGCTCCCAACTGGCTGCCGCGGTTGGGCTGGATCCCCGAGAGCTTCTCCTCGTCGGTGATCACCTCGAACGCGTCCGGGGCGTAGACCAGGATCGATCCGTCTTCGCGAACGACACCCAAGGGCTCGATCACCGGCAACGAGACGTCCACCGTGTCTTTCTCACCGTCGAACGCCTGGTGGGCGTTGATCGTCAGGCTCAACGCACCCTGCCGCCGTTGCGCCAGCACGACGGTCAGGATCCTCGAGGCCTTGTCGAAGTTGTGCTCCTTGTAGGCGTCGCCGGTGACGCCGTCGAGTTCGAGACCGGCCGGCAGCTTCAGCTTCCACTCGAAGACACCGGCTCGCTCGACGGTGTACTTCAACTGAGACACCGACCTCAACTCGTCGTCACGGAAGATCAGCCGGGTGGTATGGTCGACGGTGATCCGAGGCTGCACCGGTTCGTAGGAAACCCGCAGGTCAAACCGCGGACTGAAGTACTTGTACGACCGCCCGGCGGGACGCCGGATCGCTTGGAAGACCTCGTTGGGCTCGATCCGCACCAATCCCCGTGGCGGGGTGACATTCAGCGTCAGGTCGGCACCGTGTGTCAGCACGACCTGGCCGCTCTCGCGGACCGCGTCGAGCGAGTGGATGCCGTGGATCGTCATGCCGGGATCGTCGATCGTCGACTTCTCGATCCCCGCCGTGTCGACGCCCGAGACGGCAAAGACCTGTCCCATCGCCGGAGCGGGCCGCTCGGTGTGCACCTCGAGTACGAACTTGCCCCGCACCGCACCGATGAATTCGACGGTGACCACCTGACGTTTCTCCTCCTGGACCGGCACCCACTTGCGGATCTTGGCCTGGGTCGAAGCGACATCCAGGATCTGGTGGCCCAGGGGGACGGCAATCCGCAGTTGGGTCATCTCGCCACGCAGCACCTCGTGGTGCAGAAACACGTCGGTGTGCACCAGGCCGTCGCGAACCGAGACATGCTGGTAGTTCGAGACGCTGGTCAACAGGTCCATGTCGGGCTTCTGACCGACACGGGGGTACCACAGGGCCGAGATCTTGGGGGTCGCACCCAGGCGGGCCCGAACCCGCGTCCGACCCTCCTCGGCCTTGACCGGCAACGCCACCAGCCGGGGTGTCAGGTCGACGGCCTGCTCGGGCCGCGGAACCGACAACTCGAACGTCGTCATCCCCACCGTGGGGCAGTCGAAATCAAAGGAATGCCCGTCGGCCGATGCGCGGATGCGTGCGGTCAACTCGAGCGTCACGACGTGAGTGCCCGGATTGGGGAACAGCAACGCGTACTGCCCGGCACCGGTTCCGCGCAACAGCACCTGCGTCGCCTTGCCGTTTCGGGTCGCCGTCACCTTGCCGATGGCCGCCTGGCCGAATCGGACCGGGATCTCCGACCAGCTCTTGCCCAACACCTGCACGCTCAGCGTTGCAGTGATCCGGGCCAGGCTCTCGTCCACGGTGGCCACGTAATCGGCCTGGGTGATCACGCCGGCAACCGGCGGCCCTTTCGCCGCACGTTCGGCTCCACCAGCCCGCTGCCACAACCGCAAGTACTCCATGTAGGGCAGAAAAACCGCAGAGGGGTGCTTGTCGAAGACCGACTTCAGGTCGTCGTAGGGGACGTAGATCCACTGCTCGAACTTCTCGTCCTTGACTGCTGCGGGGGCTTCGATCGGTTCGACCGGGGGTGATTGGGCAACGTCTTTTCGGATCTCGTCCTGGGCCGTCGCCGGATCTCCGGCAAAAAGTGACACGGCAACCACCGCTGCCGTCACTGACCATTTCATCCACAAGACAACCGTTTCAACGATGTGCATCTCGGCTTCTCCCCTGCCTCTCGTCTCGCCGACATCGCCACGTCGCCCCGTGACGTCGACTACTCCCGTTAACTGCAACCCCGACAGCATATGATGCCGCCGGAAAGATGGAGCGATTCTGTGGTTTGGGGAATCCTGGTAAGGAATTCCAACTGCCAATCTACTTTAGGATGCTGAACGGACACCAGAGGTTGCAGCGAATTGTCGGTTTTTCCAAAACCGACCCACGCCGACAACGTCCGAATGAAGCGGTTGTGCCGATTCAACGGGGATCCTGCACCCGTCATCGGGGCGTGTTCCGGGGTCCCGCCGCCCCGGGCCAGGCATCACCCGGTCCGTGCCAGCACGACCGCCGGCTCGCCGGCAATCACCTCTTCGACCAGACGCCCGTAGTCAGCAGCCCCGTTGCAGTTCGGGTCGTAGTCGAAGATCGACCCCCCGAACCCGGCCGCCTCGGCCAACCGGATATTGCGTCGGATCCGCGAGTCGAAGATCTTCGCGTTGGCCCAGGGGGCGTGAGGATCGCTGGCGGCGAAAAACCCGGCCAGGTCATCGCTGATGTCGGCCGCCAACCG
>Ga0310123_10000063_pt1 | contig 85118 bp, 59 predicted proteins | sample CB6_AW_1057_MG_FD_203505 | JGI IMG/M metagenome (GOLD analysis project Ga0310123, IMG submission 203505) | Marine microbial communities from Western Arctic Ocean, Canada - CB6_AW_1057 | ecosystem: Environmental > Aquatic > Marine > Oceanic | place: Canada: Western Arctic Ocean | collected...
CTGGTCGGGTTGGCCGAGGCTGCGGTTCGCGAGAGCACTCATCGGATCGAGCGTGCGCTGGTCAACAGCGGCTACGTTCGGCCCAGCGACCGCATCGTCATTTCTCTCTCACCCGCCGATCTCCCCAAGGACGCCGCATCGTTCGACCTGCCGATTGCCCTGGGCCTGTTGAGGGCCAGTGGCCAATTGCAGGGCGACCGGTTCGAAGAATTCGCGGTTGTGGGCGAGTTGGCCCTGGATGGCCGCTTGCGCCCGATCCGGGGCGTGCTGTCGATGGCGTTGGCGGCTCGGGAGGTGGGTCGGGTTGGGATCATGGTGCCGCTGGAGAACGTGGCCGAGGCGGCGGTGGTCGAGGGGCTGGACGCGATCCCGGTGGGGACCCTCGCCGAAGCGGTCGGATACCTGGCTGGGGCGATCGAAATCGAACCGGCCGCGTTCAGCTGGGAACAGGAGATACGTGCTCACGGACGCTATGACATGGACTACTCGGATGTGAAGGGCCAGGAAACCGCCAAGCGAGCCGTGGTGGTTGCCGCCGCCGGGCGGCACCACCTACTGATGATCGGTCCGCCGGGCACCGGCAAGACCCTGCTGGCTCGACGGCTGGGCAGCATCCTGCCCCAGTTGACCTCGCAGGAGAGTCTCGAGACGACTCGGATCTGGAGTGCCGTCGGCCGACTGGCGCCGGGATGCCCGCTGATGCTCAATCGCCCCTTCCGCTCACCTCACCACACGATCAGCGAGGCGGGACTGGTGGGAGGTGGCAGCCGGCCGTCGCCGGGGGAGATCAGCCTGGCTCATCACGGGGTGCTGTTCCTCGACGAGCTGCCCGAGTTCAACCGGCGGACGCTGGAGGTGTTGAGGCAGCCGCTGGAGGAGCACCAGGTGACGATTTCCCGAGCACTGGGCAGCGTGACCTTCCCGGCCAACCTGATGATGGTGGCCGCGATGAACCCCTGCCCGTGCGGATTTCGTGGGGACCCGCGGCGTGAGTGTCATTGCGGGGTGTCGCAGATCGAACGCTACATGTCCAAGATCAGCGGACCGCTGCTGGATCGGATCGACATCCATGTCGAGGTGCCTGGAGTACCGTTTCACGAGCTCGCCGATGACACGCCGGGGACCAACAGCCAGTTGATGGCCGAGCAGGTCGAGAGGGCACGGGTGGTGCAGGTGGAGCGGTTTGCAGAGTACGAGAGGGATGGTGTCGTGGCGACGCGGACCAACGGGAACATGACCCCGAGGCAGATCCGCAGTCACTGCAGGTTGAGTGATCCGGCTGGTAAGTTGCTGAAGCTGGCGATGGACCAGATGGGACTCTCGGCGCGGGCTCACGACCGGATCCTCCGCGTCTCCCGCACGATCGCCGACCTCTCGGGCCTGCCAGAGATCGCCGAGGACCATCTCTCAGAAGCCATCAACTTCCGGGCCCTGGATCGGTCGTACTGGAACTAGGGCGATGGTGCAGGGGGACGGGCACCCGCCTCCGACTCGGGCAAAGAGGCTCGTCTCTTGCACTGCATCGCGTGGCCGTAGCCGCTAAAAGGCAATTGCGAGTAATAGTCTGTGAGTCAAATGGAGTCCGTACTCGCGACGTGGGGGAGTGCGACGAACTGGCCGTGATCATGCGGCGCGTCGAGCGGATTGCCGAGCGAAAATGGGGCGACCTGGTCGATCCCCGAGACGACTTCTTTCCCTTTGGTGGCCTGTTTGATCGGCAGGGATTGCCCGACGAAACGAGGACGATTGTGTCCCCCGTCTCGGATTGGCGCGATCCACTCGGAGCGGCCGTTCGTTCTACAATTGAGTGAATCTCAAGAAGCCGATAATTCGCTACTCTCGATCTGATTGCGTTGACTCGCAAATTGCCTTAGCGGCTGACGAACAACTCCTCTGCCTGGAAGAGTCATGTATATCGGGCCATTTGCGTTTGCAATTCTCTCGCTGATCTTGATCCCGCTGGCACCGAAGCTGGTTCGGCTCAGAATCAGAATCCTTCGGTGGCTCCATTGGAACTGGGCGGCCAACTGGCTCGAAAAGCACTTCGATGGCAGGGTGTTGTTCTCTCGGATAATCCTATTCGTGGTCGCGGCAGTGCTGCTCTATGCCGGTTGGGAAGATCTTCGCGAATGACCTGGAATTACCTTTGTCGCAACGGGTCGTAGAAAGGAGCACTGCATAAACCGGGCCTCGGCGCGGCATCGGTGTATTCAGCGTGGCCCTTGGGCTGTTTTGGTGTTTCGTCACGTTCATTGTCTGGTAGCGGACGTGCTCTAGCCGACTGAGAAGGCGAAAGCGGAGTTGAGAGCGCAGCGCGGTCTCTCCGCCCAACGCCGAGCCGACGGTGCGGGCAGCGGCTATGGTGCCGCAGTCTTCAGCAACCGTGGCGAGGCCTTTGCCACCCAGCCGGCCTTGCGTTGGCCGCTGCCGGGACGGCCGGTGTCGCCCAGGTCGGCCCGGGCCGTCTCGATCAGCCCCATCAGTCTCTTGACCACATCGGGATTCGCCTCGGCCACGTTTCTGTCTTCATGGATGTCCTTGGCGAGGTTGAAGAGCTTGAGTGGCTGGGCCGGTTCGGGTTTGCCCCAGTTCCGTTTCTTGGTCTTCATCGCGACGAACATCTTCCACGGTCCGGAGCGGACCGCCTGCAGTTGGTCCATCTGGTAATAGTAGAAGGCACTGTGACCGGCATCGGTTCCGGCTTTTGCAGATTGACCTGACAGGATCGGCCAGATGTTCTTGCCGTCGATCTTGCGATCTCCAGGCGGCCTGGCACCGGCGAGGTGAGCCAGGGTGGGCAGCACGTCGATGGTGCTGGTGATGGCCTTGCTGCTGGTTCCGGCCGGAATCCTACCTGGCCAACGGGCCACGCACGGCACCCGCATGCCTCCCTCGTCGGTTCGCCCCTTGCGGCCTCGCAGAGGCAGGTTGCTGCCCTGGCGGGCTCGGGCCGAACCGTTGTCCGAGGTGAACAGGACCAGCGTCTGCTTGTCGATCCCGCATTCCGAGATCGCCTTGAACAACTCACCCATCGACCAGTCGATTTCCTGGACCCAGTCTCCATAGAGTCCGTCTCGCGACTTGCCTCGGAACCTCTGGGCGGGGACCAGCGGCAGGTGCACGGCGGTGTGGGGCAGGTAAAGGAAGAAGGGTCGCGACTTGTTGGCGTGGATGAACTTCACCGCCTCCTCGGTGTACTGCCTGGTGATGGAGGTGTCTTTCTGGATGCCGGAGGCGAGGACCTTGAGGTCTCGGACCAGGGGCAGCGGAACGTTCTTGCGGTTCATGTCGTTGCTGTAGGGGATGCCGAAGTAGTGGTCGAAGCCCTGGTTGGTCGGCATGAAGTCGGGGTGGTCGCCCAGGTGCCACTTGCCGATGGCCATCGTGGCGTAGCCGCGGGTCTTGAGTACTTCGGCGACGGTGATTTCCGAGGGGTTCAGGCCCTTGCGGGCGGCGGGGAAGAGCACGCAGAGGTTCTTTTCGTCGCAGTGCATGTTGACCCGTCGCGGGTAGCAGCCGGTCATCAGGCTCGATCGCGAGGGGGTGCAGACCGAGCAGGTCGAGTAAAAGTCGGTCAGCTTCATGCCCTCGCGGGCCATCCGGTCCAGCACCGGTGTGTCGTGGGTCTTTGAGCCGAAGGGGCCGATGTCGGCGTAGCCCAGGTCATCGCAGAAGACGACGATGAAGTTGGGCCTGGTGTCGGCGGGGGCACAGTTGAGCGTCAGGAGTGTGAGCAGCAGGGCGATTGAGTGACGCATGGTTTGGTCTCCCGGGGCCCGACCCCTTTTCTCACACACCGATACTGACCCCGGCTCTACGACGCGGTCGCCATGGCTGCGGCGAGGATCTCGGAGGTACTCTCGCGCATGATCCTCGGGTCGACCATCTCGCCCTGCTGCAGCGTGGCTCGGACGTCCTTGCCGGAGATGAACACGGGTTTCTCGTCGGGGTGGTTCTGCATCAGGTCGACTCGCCCCAGCGATTCATAATAGGCGGCGAACCCGACATTGATCGGCTGAATCTGCAGGTCGCCGGCCAGGCTCTCGAAGATCTCCTGGGCATCGAAGTCGCCCCAGATGGCTTCGCCGTCGTGGAACGGGGCATCGGCGTGCTTGCGGCCGATGACGATGTGCGAGTAGCCCATGTTCTGGCGATAGATGGCATGCATCACTGCTTCGGCCGGACCGCCATAGAACATCTTGATATCCAGGCCCAGCAATCGGACTCGATCAGGAACACTGTCGTCTCGACTGCCCCACAGTTCCGTGTCGCTGTCCCCATCTCCCATTGCTCGATCGCTGATCAGCCTTTCGTAGGTTTGCATGCGAATGGTCGCGTTGACGTCGTCGCCCTTGGTTTCACCGATCAGCGGGTTGAGCACGGCACCGGCGTTTCGGCCGTCCTTGAGCAGCGATTCGAGTGCGTAGACGAGTGCGTATTCGTGCGCGCGATGCAGTGGGTTGCGGGTTTGGAAGGCGACGGCGGCGTCCCAACCGACCTCGGAGAGCAGTGAGCGGACTTGCCGTGGCGAGAGCACGTACTGGCCGAAGTCGGGATTCGGGGTTGCTGGCAGGACTCGGATCGAACCGCCGACCAGGTGCGTGCAGTCGGCGTCGTGGACCTGGACCATGTCGCCACCGGGGTGGTCGGTGCGGTCGGTGCCGTAGACGCCGGCCATGTAGCGGGGCTTGTCCCACTCAAAAACGCTCTCGACGCACAGCGTTCCGACCACCTGGCCATCGGGGCCGGCCAGTGCGACGGTTGATCCGACTTCGAGTCCGGTGGCGATGTCCGAGGATGCTGGCAGGGACAGCGGGATCGTCCAGGCGTACAGGCCACCTTCAGACTCAATCACCTTTTCATCGAGAACGCGGTTGAAGACGTCCTCGTTCATGAGTCCGACGAGCGGGCTGAGCGTGCCGTCACCGATTCGGTAGACCGTCGAGAGGTCGGCGGTGCTGACGGGCAGCACGGGCAGGCTGGCAGCTTCGGCCGCAAACGAATCGGCTTCTTCGGAGGAGACCATCCGGCAGACGGGTTCAGAGAGACCACCATGGGGGGGGATGAGGTCGGTCATCAGGGGCCTTTTGTGGGTTGATGGAGTCGGCTGCGTCGAACTCGCGAGCGTAGGGGACGAGGCGGTTGTTGACAACTAGCTCCGCAGCCCTGCCGCCTGCATCAGCCGGTCGGTTGACTCGTAAGCCTCCCGGACCCACTCCTCGATCTTCTCCGGCTCGGGAGAATACTCCAGTTCGATCGACACCGCCCCGTCGATCTCCAGCCTGGCGATCTCTTCGAGATACGGGCCAAAGTCGACCACTCCACGACCCGGTGGCAGGTCGCCGTGGACCTTGCCGTCGCAATCGGAGATGTGGACGTGGATGGCCTTGCCCTTGAGCTGTTGCAGTTGCTCGGCCGGCACGTCGGCCAGCAGCAGGTGTGAGACGTCGATGTTGGCCTGCAGTGCCGGGTGATCGACGTCGTCGATGAAGCGAACCATATTTTTAACGTTGCCCAGCAGGGACAGCGGGAACGGTTCGAGTTCCAGGGCGATCTTCAGGTCCAGGCTCTCGGCGTACTCGGCCAGCTGCCGGCAGTTCTCGACTCCGACCTGCCACTGCTCGGCCGGCGGGATCACTTCCTGGTTCCAGATATACTCGCCCAGTACCAGCAGCAGGTTGTCGGCGTCGTATTCGTAGCAGAGGTCCAAGAACGCGTGGCAGCGGTCCATGTGAAAGCGTTGGATCGAGGGGTTGAAATCGATGAGCCCGACGGCAACGCAGCAGATCGAGACGATGGGCAGTCCGGCCTTGTCGCATTCGGTCTTGATCAGCCGTCGTTCCTGGATGTCGATGTCGAGCGGGTCGGTGAAGATGTCGATCGAGTCGAACCCGAGTTCGGCGGTCTTGTGGATGCCCCAGCTCGTGTCACGACCGGCCTGGGCCCAGGCGGAGTTGATCAGGCCAAGTTGCATGGCGGGTGGCTTTGTTGAGGGTGCTGTTCGGTTTTGGGCGATTGTAGCTGAATTCGTTCAACCCCAGGGATCGGCTTGCCCCGCCGAAGGCGGGGTGTGCCTGTTCCGGGTCCACGCTTGCCTCGTTCTGCTGGTCTTCGACAATGGCGCATCCGTCCCAATCACGGAACCGATCAGCAATGGACCTGGCCCTCTCGAACCACGTCGCGGTCGTCACCGGTGGAGCCAGCGGCATCGGCCGAGCGGTGGCCATGGGGTTCCTGGCCGAGGGTGTCCAGGTGGCGATCTGGGACATTGCCGAAACGGTGCAGACGACCGCCGATGAACTGGCGGCCGGAGGCGGCCCGACGGTGATCGGCATCCGGGTTGACGTGACCGACGACGACTCGATTGCCGCAGCCCTGCAGCAGACCATCGAGTCCCTGGGCCCGATCGATCACCTGGTCCACTGTGCCGCAATCGGTTCGGGTCACTTCGGGTATCCGTTCACCAACCTGCAGCCTGGTGATTGGTCGCGAACGCTGGAGGTGAACATCATGGGAATGGTGCGGGTGACTCATGCGGTGGCCGAAGGGATGGTCGAGCAGGAGTCGGGCACGATGGTCTTCCTGGCCAGCGTGGCCGGCCAGTTCGGATCCCAGACCGACCCGCCCTACAGCGCGGCGAAGGCGGCCAACATCAACTTCGCCCAGTGCGTGGCCAAGGACCTGGCCGGGCACGGGATCCGTGTGAACACGATCTGTCCAGGGATGATCGAGACACCGCTGAATCGTGGGGTGTGGCGGGCGTGGAACGATTGCCAGCCGCAAGAGGCCAAGCAGGACTACCACGAGTGGGCGGCCGGGAAGATCGAAAACGTGGTCCCGCTGCGGCGGTGGCAACAACCCGAGGATGTTGCCGACATGGCCGTGTTCCTGTCCTCGGAGCGGGCTCACAATGTCACCGGCCAGACGATCAACGTCGATGGCGGGTTCATCATGCACTCGTAGTCGAGACCATCTCATGCAAATTACCAACACCGGCCTCATCTTCGACTCGACCGCTGTCGAGGGCCCGCTGCGAGTCTGCTCGTTCACGTCGCTGCTGCGGCTGAGCAGCGGCACGCTGCTCGCCTCATTCCGCCGCGGCTCGGCCAAGGACTCGGCCGACGGTAACATCGTTGTCTGCGAGTCGACCGACGAGGGTGCCAGTTGGTCGGTGATCAGCGAGGGATTCGAGTCGACGTTCGAGGGACTGCCCGGCGAGATCCGTTCGGCGGAGTTGGCCGAGCTGGACGGCGGGCGATTGCTGGCCGTGGAGGGCTGGGTCGACCGATCCGCTGGCAGCGGCGTGTTGCGGGACGCCGAGACCGATGCGATGCCGTCGTTACACCTGCTACAGGACTATTCCAGCGACGGGGGCCGTACGTGGGGTGAGCGGCGGGTGCTGAAACGAGACGCGGTGCTCAGCGGACCGGTGATGCGGCTGCCGGGCCGCGGCTGGCTGGCGACCAGTGAGTTTTCTCATCCGGGGACACCCGATCGCGAGCGATTCCACGGTGCGTATGCTCACTTCAGCGCCGATGGCGAAACGTTCGACACGACGGCGGACGTTGTCGACGAGGACCCGGACATCTTCTTTTATGACCAGCGCCAGAAGGTGTGCCCGCGGACGGGTCGCCCGGTGGCGATGTACTGGACGTACGACAACCGGGCCGAGGCGGACATCGAAATGCACATGGCGTGGGGCAACGCCGAGACTCTGACCTGGCAGACGCCTCGATCGATGGGCATGGCCGGGCAGATCGCGATGCCGATTCCGCTACAGGACGGTCGGTTGCTGGCGTTCTATGTCCACCGGCACGAACCCGGTTCACTGCGGCTGGTGGCCTCGCACGACGAGGGCCAGGGCTGGGACACCGAGAACGAACTGGTGATCTACTCGAGCAGTGGTCCGGGTGAGCAGGGTATCTCGGACGAGACGACCTACGACGAGTTCTGGGAAGCGATGGGCACCTGGAGCTTCGGTCACCCGACCGTGGCGGTTCTGGGTGACGGTTCGCTGCTGTTGGCCTACTACGCCGGCTCCGACGAATCGTGCCTCAGTGTCCACTGGGCACGGGTCGAGGTGTAGTGAGCGGCGGCAGCATGTCATCCCGAGCGACGCGAGGGTTCTCAACCGTTTGCACGTGATCCCGGTTGGCATTGCTCGCTTCGCTGCTGTTTTTCTATTACGACCAACCCCACTCGTTGTGGCACTTGGGGCAGGTGTACTTGAACCCCGAGGCCAGGCAGAGGTAGATCACGCCGGGGATAGGTCACCCACACAGATTGTCGCACGGCAATGAAACCGGACACCGATTCCTCGGTCTGTCGGCGGTTTTCGCGAAAAACACCCTGTCGAAGTCACGGTGTTCTCGAGCAACTCAAGTTTCCAAGTTCTGGAACATGGCGATGCGTTCGAGTTCCTTGATCAGGTCGGCGGGTTTCTGGAAGCGGTCCTCGGGTCGCTTGGCCAGCATTCTCAGCACCACGCCCTCGAACATGTCGTCAATCGAGAGTTGGAAATCTTTGGGCCGTTGCGGCTCTTCGTCGCGGATCTTCATGATCAACTCGGGCAGGTTACCTCCTTCAACCGGTGGCCGGCCGGTCAGCAGGGCGTAGACGGTAGCTCCGAGGCTGTAGATGTCGGCTCGGCTGTCGACGTCACTGCTGCCCAGGGTCCGCTCGGGTGGCATGAATGGGATCGGGCCGATCAGCTGACCGGGTTGAGTGATCTGTTCAACCCTGGTTCCTTCCAGTGCCTTGGCTAGCATCATGTCGCCCAGCTTGGCCACCTTGTCCTTGGCCCGGACGAGGATGTTCTCGGGGGTGATATTGCGGTGGATGATCTTGTGCTCGAAGGCTTCGTTGAGTGCCCGGGAGATGTGGACACAGACTCGGAAGGCGTCGCGCCAGTCGAGCATTCCGACGGTGCCGATCCGTTCGATCATCGCCGCCACGCTTTCGCCGTCGACGTATTCCATCGCCACCCAGACGTGTTCATTCGTCTTGCCGGCGTTGTAGATACGGATGATGTTGGGGTGCCGGATCGGGTGCATCGTCTTCATCGCCCGGATGAAGCGTTGCATTTCTTCTTCGTCGGTCGCGAGTTCCGGCAGTAGCACCTTGAGTGCCACGTCCCGATTCTTCTCGGTATCGGTCCCGTGCAGCACGATGCTGGTGGCACCATGGGAGAGGACCCTGGTGATCTGGTAGTTGTGGATCTGTGTGCCAACCAGGGCTTCGCCGGCGCCGGTGAAGTCTGCTTGTGCCGGTGCCGCCTCGGCGGCGACGGTCGTGTCGCCCATCCCCGGCCCTTCGACCCGCAACTGTGTCTGGCCGATCTGGATCACGTCGCCGGGGCCGACCCGGGTTTCACTGGCGGGTGAGCCGTTGACATGAGTGCCCGAGCTGCTGCCGAGGTCCTTGAGCAGGACCTTGCCCTCGGCAACCTGCAACTGGAAGTGCTGTCGCGAGCAGTGGGGGTCGGTGAGTTGGGCGTTGGCGTCCTGGCCACGTCCGATCAACAGCGCGGTGTCGTCTTCCAGGGCGAACGAGCGGCCGGCGTCGGGGCCGGAGATGATGACCAGTTGAAGAGACGACATGAGCGGAATCCGACAACGGGGTGTGAGGTCTGAGTGGAGTCCCGTAACAGGAGCCAAAGTACAGCAGCAGGCCGTCCGTCGACAGGCTAGCCCGGCCTACATCAACCACATGATCAGCCCTGCGGCGATCCCGCCCACCACGACCACCCCGATCACGATCGCTATCCAGGGTGGACCGGAAGCGGCGGAGGTCCCCTGTACCGCTTCGGACTCCTCGGACCTCTCGCCCGCTTCCGAGAGTGCCATCAGTTCATCGACACCCAACGCAGCACCCTCGGATTCCATCTCCGAGGCCATCTCCATCTCCATCTTGTCCAGTGTCGCGGCAAACATGTCGACGGGGACCTTGACCGCCCCCTGGCATTTGCGACACCGGAACGATCGTCCGGCTCGGTCGTCGGCAACCTTGTACGACTCGCCACACTTGGGGCACTTCAGCTTGATGGGCATGGGGGCGTTGTGTTCGGGGTGGGCAGATGATCGAGATCGAGGTCGGGGTAGCTGGCCGCAGAGGGTTGGTCACCGGCCTGTTGGCGGCTGTGGAATTTCTGCCTCAGCACGCCCGCCAAGACGTTCTCGTCGAGAACAGCCGGGAATTGTTCCAGCAGCGACTCGACCGATGCAGGCCGCGGGCTGGTGCCGGCCGCGAAGCTCTTCCAGGCAAACTCGAGCTGGATGTGGACGAGTTCTTCGAGTGTCGGCTGAACTCCGGCGTTTCGCTTTCGGGCAGGCACTCGGCCAATGGCGCTGGCGACCTGGCCACCCACGCCTCCTCGAACCGCTGCCGCTGCGATTCGTCAATCCGGATTTCGTCGGCTCGGTGCTGTTCGTTCATGGTGTCTTGGACGGCACCGGCTGCTGAGCCGGCGACACTTTGCCAGTGTCACGAGGCGTCTTCTTCTCATCGGGTTTGGGCTTGTCCAGGGACTGGATCAGCGTCTTGTAGTCCTCGCGATTCTCGATCGTCTTGAAGGCGGGGTCGTCGAGGAACTTCTTGATGTTCTCGGGAGTCGTGAAGAATTGTCGGCCCTGGAGTTGCTTGATCATCATCATGGCAGCCAGGCTGTATTTGTCGGCGAGTTGGACTCTCTGCTCGGGTGTGAGTTTGGGGTCCTTGAAGGCGACCGCGATGGCGAGTGCCAGCATCCTGGCGGCGCTGTATCGTTGGCCCCTCGGGTCGTGACTGGCCGGGACCTGGCCAACTCCCACGGCCATCTTTACCGCTTCGGCATGAGCGCCCCTCAGCAGGCAGAGTTCGGCAATCCGCAGCCGCGAGATGGCGATCCGGTTCCCCATGAACTTGCTGGCAATGACCTTGCCCAGCTTCGAGAAGAGATCCTCGGCAGAACGATACGCGGTTTCGGCTTTGGTCTTATCCGGCACGTGTTCCCACATCTCGGCAAGACGAAGAGTCTGCACCGCCAGGTCGACATACCGTCTGCTGTTTTTGGGTTCCAGCCGGGTGAGTTCCTGGAATGACGCCACGGTGGCCTGCTGGTGGACGAGTCCTTCTTTGAGGCGATTGGTGTCGCGATAGAACAGGGCTGTGAGTTTCTGGGTCTGCGACAGCTTGTAGCGGAGTTCCGCGTCCCGCGGTTGCTGGCCAACCAGTTCTTCGAGAATGGCAAGCGACTTCTTGAGAGCCTCTTCGGTGGTGTCGACTCGACCAAACTTGAAGCTCATCACACCCAGTATCCTGTGCATGACTCCCATCGTGGCACGGCGATCTACGTCTTGCGGGTCGTTCTTCAGCAGTCGCTCCCCGGCGGCCAGGGCCTCGGTGTAGACTTCGGCCGCCTGCTTGTTCCTCAGCTTGGACGCTAGGACAATGGCCCAATCTCTTGCCATGTTGAAGAGGCCTTCGGCACCTTCGAGATTCGTGGGTCCCAGTGCCCTGTACAACTCGGCTGCCTGCTGGAATCGCTTCAGTGCCTCCTCTTCACGCTTTCCACCGGCCAACTGGCTGGCGAGGTTGCGGGCCGAGAGAGCCAGCATCGATTGGAGCTGTTTGTCCTGGGGCTTCTGTTTGAGCAGATTCTCGAGGTGTGCCACCGCTTCAAGTCGGGTCATGCCCGCAATCGAGGGTCCCTGGGTGGTTGAGTTGGTGTCCTGCCTGGGCATGGTCTTCAACAGGCGAAAACCAAAGAGCGGCGACATGATCTGCGGCCCGCGGGCACCACGAAATGAGGAGCGGCAGGCGACGAATCGGGCTTCAAAAGCCCCGCCGCGGAGGATCCGGTCGGCCAGTGGGACAACCGGATCGATACCGGGAGTGTCGCTCACGGTGTCGGTGGTGATGAGATACGGCTGATCCCGATCGTAACACCACTCCATCACGTTGCCGTGCATGTCGAACAGTCCCAGATCGTTGGGCTTCAGGCTGGCGACCGGCCAGGTCCTGCTCTGGCTGTTGATCTGTGTCCATGCGTAACGTGTCAGCAATTCACCAGTGTGACCGAAGAAGTAGTCAGTCGTCGCTCCCGCTCTGCAGGCAAATTCCCATTCGGCCTCCGTCGGCAGCCGGTATCCCGACAATTCCCAGAACCGCTGTTTGGCCCGCATGCCCTCGCCGTATTGTCTTTGGCCGTTGAGTTCGTAACACCATTGGTCCTTGGGGATGCCCTCCCGTTCACTCAGCCAGTTGCAGTAGGCTGCTGCCCGAAACCAGCTGACGGCGATGATTGGCGAGTCATCTGTCTGGGTGTAGGTCTCCACCTGGGTGACCTTCGTTGGTTCCGTGTTGGTTTCGCTGGAAAAGAGCATCCATTGACTGCGAGTGACTTCCTTGGTGGCGATTGCGTACCGGCGGCCAATCCGTCGACGGTGAAGCTGTTCCGACTCCGCGAAGTCTGGCGGTGCCGTGGTGGATCCCATATGGAATTCGCCGGCCTCGATGATGGCAAACGTCTGACCCTGGCTGTTAATGAACCAGCCCGGAGCCGTCTTCGTATCGACTCTGAAGCTGACGACAGGTTTCATCAGCTCCTTGTCGATGGCGGTGACCTGCTCAACCTGTTTCCACCGCTTCAAGAGCCATTCGGCTGCTGAGTGCATGCCGGGGTCGGGGTCGTCCCGGTAGATCGTCAGCAGGACCTTGGTCAATGCGTCCCGCTGGGGCCTGGAAATCTGCGTGTCGTCATATTCGCCTAGGCACAGCACCAGGGCACGTCGTGCCGAGGTATTTTCCTCGTCGTCGAGTCGTGCGATGACATCGGAGCGGTCAACACCCAGGGGGGCCATGAGGTGGATCAGCAGGCTTCGCAGTCGTGGGTCCTCGCTGTGCTGAAAGGCTGGCCAAATCGAGTCGGCCTGTCCCATCCTCAACAGCATCGCGACGCAATTGGCCTGTCGCCCTGCCAGCGTGTCCTTGTCTGTCTCGGACGCTGTCTCGCCGGGGACCCTGGCGACCTCCGCCTCTGCCAGCTTGTTGGCTGGTTCGCCAAACATCTTCAGCCGGTTGTAGAACTCCTCGAAGTGGGCAGCCGAAGAATCGGCGAGCAAATCGAATAGTGCAACCGGGTCGTCACGCAGGTACTCGCCCAGCAGATCGGCGGCGAAGAGCCGTTGTTGTTTGTCGGCGGTGTCACTGCGAAAGACAGCAGCCAGCGGATCACACAGATGCTGCTTGGCCGGTCGCAGCGTCTCTCGCCACGGCAACAGTGTTGACGGAGCGACGTTGACGAGGTGTTCGGCCAGGAAGCGGCCCAGGTCCGGTTCCTGCCATGCCGGATTGCCGGGATCGAAGGATGCCAGGGCACAGGCCGCCTGGAATCGGATCCGTGCGTCTTCCTGCGGGTCGCCTGCGAGTTTCCAGAACCGCTTGATATCGTCCTGGGCAACGTGTCCAGCCAGGGCATCACGAACCGCCTGAAACTGGTGTGGCGAAATGTCGCCCAGCCGTCGAAGCAGGTATTCGCGTGCTTCGGCATTCTCGTGGAGCAGGGCCATGGCCGAATGCAACTTGGCCTTGGAATCTCCGGCGGATGTCTCGAAGGTCTCGGCCAGGTGGGGTTGAGCCCACCGGTGGTACCCCTGCAGTTGACCCACCAACAGTCCGAACTGGGACGTATCGGCCTGCAGCAGCGTGTTGACGGCCCCGTTGGCGAACGCGGCTTGCTGCCGTTCCCAGAAGATCGAGGATCCCACGATGAGCAACAGAGTGATTGCTACACACAATCCGGCAATCGCCGGCTTGCGTCGGCACCACCGCCAGCCTCGTTCGACGGCACCAACGGGTCGAGCCTCGATCGGTTCCCCGCGCTGGAACCGCCTCAGCTCGTCGGCCACCTCCTCGGCCGACTGGTACCTTCGCCCGGGATCCTTCTGCAGGCACTTCAGCGTGATCGTCTCGAGGTCTCGGTCAAGACCCTGGACGAGTTGTCGAGGCGGGACCGGTTCCTGTTCGAGCACCTGCAGCACGGTGTCCATCACGCTGGCCGACTGGAATGGCGGCCGGCCGGTCAACAGGCAGTAGAGCAGGGCACCCAGGGCGTAGACGTCTGTCTGCGGACCGATCCGGCCCTGCTTGTCACCGGCCTGTTCGGGGGCCATGTAGCTGGGCGTGCCCATGATCGACCCGCTGGCGGTCTGAGCCGAATCCTGTTCGAGCCGCTTGGCGAGTCCGAAGTCACTGATCTTGGGCTGCCCATCACCGGCCAGCAGGACGTTAGCGGGCTTGAGGTCCCGGTGAATGATGTTCCGTTGGTGAGCAAAATGCATGGCCCGGCTGAGCGTCTCGACCAGCTCGGCCGCCTCATCGGCCGGCTGGGGCTCTCCGGCGATCTTCGACGCCAGCTCTCCACCCTCGACGAACTCCAGTGACAGGAACGGTCGGCCGTTGTGTTCTCCGACATCGTGGATCTGGACGATATTGGGATGCTGCAGTTGGGCGACCGCCTCGGCCTCGAGCTGGAACCGCTGGAGTTCCGCTGCATCGGCGTGAGCTCCGGCCAGCACCATCTTCAGCGCGACGACACGCTTGAGCCGCAGGTCCAGTGCGCGGTAGACGACTCCCATGCCGCCGCGGCCCAATTCCCCGAGAATCTCGTAACCTTCGAGCTGGATCTCGGGGTTGTCGCCGGGTGCCATCGACGGCGTGATCTGGTCGTCACGCGGTTCACCGATCGAAATGGCTGCCTGGAGGGTCTGGTCGTCGTGGAGGTTGCTGCCTGAGCTTGGTGGAGGTGGGATGGTCGCCGCGTCGGCTGGTGTGGGCGGGATGGTAGCCTGGGAGGCGAGTTCGACGGGGGCCCTGGTGGCAGTGTCGTCGCTGGCTGAGGGACCGACGGTCTCACCGGGCGGGGTGGTGAGTTGATCGAGATCGAGGTCGGGGTAGCTGGCTGCGTAGTTGGCCGCAGAGGGTTGGTCGCCAGCCTGTTGACGGCTGTGGAATTCCTGCCTTAGCAGGCCCGCCAAGACGTTCTCGTCGAGAAGAGCCGGGAACTGTTCCAGCAGCGACTCGACCGATGCAGGCCGCGGGCCGGTGCCGGCCGCGAAGCTCTGCCAGGCAAACTCGAGTTGGATGTGGACGAGTTCTTCGAGTGTCGGCAGGTAGTCAGAGTGCCCCTGGTCGGGAACGCAATCGGCCAGTTCTCGGGGAGCACCCACCATCCACGCCTCTTCGAAACGGCGGCGGAGGGATTCGTCAATTCGGGTCGGTCGGGATTCGCTGGAGGGAGTCATGTAGGCAAGAACCGGTGCTCAGGTAGTGGCGTGTCGAGAGACCACCTCGTGGCGATCCTGTCGGAAGTCGCAGCAGAAGATGGGAGTTGCCCCCCGCAGATGTGCCGGTGTTGGGTCGGGGGCCACTCAACAATTTCACCAGTATTCGGTGGCATTTTCGACCCTGAACCGGTTTCAAGCTGTCGTCGACGGGCACCGTCTTCCTGGAGGCGGTTTCTTGCAGAGAACCCGGGCCGCTGGATCGTCATCACCGGGCGTGGCCGCGACCGGTGCCAGCGTGGCGTCGGCGACGGGAGAACTGTCGTCGCACATGATCGTCCGTGCCTCGCGGTTGATCGCCATGCTTCCCGTCTGGGAACTGAAGGCGTAACCGGTCTCGGCCAGCCGGGTCAGCAGGTGCCGCTCGGATTCGAACACTCCCGGGTAGGCCTTTGATGGTTTGCCGGATGTCCGGCTGATCGCCCAGCTGTTGCCTGAGACACATCTCCCGCACGACCAGGTTCTACATCACTTCGGTTTCTCCCAGCGAAGGAAACCGGGCGACGTAGTCGTCCAGGGACAGCGAGGAACGGCTGTCCTGGGACTTGCCGGCCCCGTCGATCTGGTGTTTCCAGCGGAACTCGAGATCGATCAGCACCAGTTCCTCGAGCGTGGCCTGGTAGAGCGGATCCTCGGTCGAGGGCAGGACCGTGTCGATCGAATCGGGTTGACCCTGGATCCAGCTTTGTTCGAAGCGCTGTCGAGCGGTTTCATCAATGGCTCGCAGCGTGAGGTCGGGTGCGTTCATCGGTGGGTCTTCTGGTGGCCTGTTGAAATCTTGGAAAAACTCTTCGAAACGGGCCGATTCCCTGTCCGGTTATTGCCGCAGAATCCCATCTTCCTGTTGAACGGGGCGAGATTCGATAACTGGCTCGCTCGATACAAACTCGGGGTCAACCGAATCAGCGGTGTTCCCCATGACAGGAGAAAATAAAATGAAGATCACCAGGACACTGACACTGAGCTGCTTGGCCGTCGCGACCTTGTTCGGCACCTCGCTTGTCGAGACATCGATGGCCGATCCGTTGGACAAGTCGAGCCCGAAGATTGCCCATGGCATGTACCGTGACCGCGGCAAGTCGAGTCCGAAGATTGCCGAGGGGACTGCCGACATTATGGAAGAGAACATAGCCGGTCGCACTCGTCGCGCCCCGGTGACCATGAACGTGGTGGACATGGTCGACGTCTACTTCGATCTGCTTGATGTCGGCGAGTACGAGCTGGCCGACGAGGTCGGGATGGAAGTCGAGGACCTGGTGCGGGAGATGGGTTACTGGAGAGGACGTCGCTAGACCGGGAGGAAGGGATTGCCGAGGGGAGACACCGCAACTGTCTCAACCGTGTCTCTCCTCTGCAAAGCCGGGGTTGTGGCCGAGAGCCACGGCCCCGGCTTTTTCTTGCGCGGATGGGCAATACGAGAAGAGTCACAAAAAGTGTGTCCGGTCGTGCGATGAATTGGCAATGTCCTTGATGAGTGGCAATCACGTACGCCAATCCAGCAACAAGACAAGTCAATCCAGCAACATACCGGAGAAACGAAGATGACCTTCACGGCAACGACAAACTGGATGAAGAAGAGCCTGGCCAACTGGTTTCGCAGCAGGCCCCGGATCCGTCGCGGACGTGGTGGATCGCAGGTTGAAGGTTGTGAAAGCCTCGAGCACCGGGTCCTGCTCTCGGCAGTGGCCGCCGAGGTGGCGATCGAGGACGGTCGGTCCGTCGACATCACGATTACCGACAGCTACGGCCGCGACGAGCTGGCCGGTGAGCGGTTCCGCGGCAAGGACCTGCGGTTCATCGAGGCTGGACGAGGCCGGTACATCACGATCACCGATCAGACGGCACGCGACGAGCTGGCCGGTGAGCGGTTCCGCGGCAAGAACATGCAGTTCATCGAGGCCGGACGTGGCCGCGACATCACGATCACCGATGCGACGGCACGCGACGAGCTGGCCGGCGAGCGGTTCCGTGGCAGGGCCGCTCGGCGGTGAATCGGGAGGCCTCTCAGTTGGTGCTGCGGGCCGCCGGCTGCGTTATTCAATCGACGGGTCGTCTTCGTCTCGGCCAATCAGCTTCTCGAGCGTCTTTTCGACGCGTTTGATCATTCGCCGGACCGTGCGTTCCGAACACTGCATCCGTCGGGCGATCTCCTCGTTTGTGTGATTCTGCAGTTTCAGGTCGACCACCTGCTGTTGCTCGACGTCGAAACCCCTCAGCAGGTCTTCGATCTCCTGCAACGCTGCCAGTTCGTCGGGAGTCGGCTGGTCGCCACTCAAGTCGGCCATGGTCTCAAAGTACCTGTCGCTGTCTCCGCCACGCTTTTGTGCGGCAAAGTGACGGACCTTCTGGCGGATCTTGTTCAGCGTGATCGTCGTCAAGAGCGACAACAGGTTCTGGCGATCGCGCAGTTCGAACTCGTCCTGCCCCGCACGCCTGAGGAACGTGCGGAAGGCCGACTGGACCACATCGTCGGCGTCGACACGACGCTTCATGCGGTCCGAGAGATTCCGTTCGGCCAAACGTCTTAGCCGCTCTTCGTAACGGCCCCAGAAATCGGCAACGGCGCTGTCGTTGTTTTCGCGAAATCCACGGATCCAGCGCTGGCTCTCTTCGGTCATGTGAGTCAGCGGGTGACGTGGTTGGATGTCGAGAAGGGGATCTGATGATTAAGGATGATAAGGCAGGCCACGGCCGCAGGCCAACGCAATCGCTTTGCTGGGAATGACAGGTCGCCTGGCATGACAGTACGGGCGGTTGTGTTGTCCGTGGCGAGGTTGCTCGGCGACCAGTCGACATGCCGTCACCACCATGGGATACTCCGCAAGGATGTGTTCCCTCTCCTGGAGTCACCTGATGTCTCGTACGATTCGGTTGGTTCGCCCGGTGGTCCTGTTGTGCGTGGCCACTTTGGCGATGGCGGCACTGGCCGATGAAATTCGACAACCCGATCGCAGGAAGGCCGGTGCCGGGATCAAGAAGGCCTCGAAGGTCAAGCTCGTCGCTCGATTGACCGGCTTCAAGGAATGGGCCACCAGCGTCGCCGTCTCGCCCGATGGCAAGCAGTTCGCCGCCGGGTCCTACGGCCAGATCCGCCGATGGAACACCTCAGATCGCAAGCCCCTGGCCACCGTCAAGCTCAGGGACGGATACGTCCGCGACCTGGCCTATTCGCCCGATGGCAAGTCGCTGGCCGCCGCGGGATACCAGCGGACGTTCCTGGTCGAGACGGCCACCGGCAAGTTGCTTCGATCACTCAAGGGACAGCGGGGCCAGGTTACCGGAGTCGCCTTCTCGCCCGATGGCCGACTGCTGGCCACCTCCAGTGACGACGAGACCGTTCATATCTGGAAGGCGGCCGATGGTTCGCCGGTCCGGGTACTCCAGGGCCACAGCTATCCGGTCCAGGACGTGGTCTTTTCACCCGACGGCCGCAAAGTGGTCTCGGCAGCCGGCGACGAAACTCGGAACACCAAGCCCGGCGAGGTGATCACCTGGGACACGGCCAGCGGCAAGCAGCTGTCGAAGTTGACCGACCACAAGAAGGCAGCCACTGCCGCGGCGTTTTCCCCCGACGGCAAGCTGATGGTCACGACCAGCTACGACGAGAAGGTGAACGTGTATGAGTTGGGCAAGGACAAGCCGCTGGGCTTCTTCGGCGGACACGGTCGGCCCACCACCTCGGCACTCTTCAGCCCTGATGGTCGTTTTGTCGTCACCGGCAGTGGAGGCCGGGCCAAGGGGAAGAACGAGATCAAGCTCTGGACACCGCGCGACGGCGAAGAACTGGCCACGATCGGCGACCATGCCGCCCGAGTCACCGACATCGCCATCTCGCCCGACGGCCGCGTCCTGTTCTCGACCAGCTATGACAAGACCCTCTGCATCTGGGACCTCTCGGCACTGGCCCCCGCGGCCGGGAAAGCGGCTGCTGCGGCCACGGCGACTGTAACCGTGGCGAGCAACAAGAAGCCGAAGACGTTACGGGCCGGGATCATCGGGCTGGACACCTCGCACGTGCTCGCCTTCACCAGGATCCTCAACGCCGAGAAAGTCGCTCCCGAGTTGGCCGGCTGCCGTGTCGTGGCGGCCTACCCCAAGGGCAGTCCGGACATCGAATCGAGCACCAAGCGGGTGCCGGCCTACACCAAGCAGATCAGGGAACTGGGCGTGGAGATCGTCGATTCGATCCCCGAGCTGATCAAGAAAGTCGACGTCGTGTTGCTGGAAACCAACGACGGTCGGCCGCACCTGGAGCAGATCCTGCCGGTGCTCAGGGCGGGCAAGCCGACGTTCATCGACAAGCCGATCGCCGGCAGTCTGGCCGACGCGGTGGCGATCTTCCAGGCGGCTCGAAAGTACAAGACCCCCATTTTCAGCTCCTCCTCGCTCCGCTACGGCAAGATGACGCTGGCCGTGCGAGGCGGCAGCATCGGCAAGGTGACCAAGTGCGAGACCACCAGCCCGTGCAGCCTCGAGAAGACTCACCCCGACCTGTTCTGGTACGGCATCCACGGCGTCGAGTCGCTGTTCACCGTGATGGGAGCGGGATGTGAAACGGTGGTTCGAGCCGAGAGCACCGCGGGCAAGGACGTGGTGAAGGGGACCTGGAAGGGTGGCCGCTTTGGCACCTTCGTCGGGTTGCGTCCCGGCAAGGGCTACGGCGGCACCGCCACCGGCACCAAGGGGACCTCGCCGGTCGGCAAGTACGACGGTTACCAGCCGCTGGTGGTCGACATCGTGCGGTTCTTTCGCACCGGCAAGTCGTCGATCCCCGAGCGAGAGACGATCGAGATCTATGCTTTTATGGAGGCGGCCGACGAGAGCAAGCGGCAGGAGGGGAAGCCGGTGTCGATTGAAGCGGTGTTGAAGAAGGCCAGGAAGGCAGCGGAGAAGCGGTTGGCGGAGCTGGACAAGTGAGCTTCGGATCGGTGATCACGCGTCGCGAATTTGTGGCGTCGGCTGCCGCGTCGGCAGTGCTGGTCACAGCAGAGCCGGCCACCGCGGCCAGGTCGGCCGCCCCGCCGGTCATCGACACTCACCTGCACTGCTTCGCCAAGCCCGGTGACAAGCGGTTTCCCTACCACCAGCGGGCTCCCTACCGTCCCACGACCGCCGCGTCGCCGGAACACCTGCTGCACTGCATGGCCGGAGCCGGGGTCGACCACGCGATCGTGGTTCACCCCGAGCCGTACCAGGACGACCATCGATTCCTGGATCACTGCCTGCAGGTGGGTGGCAAGAAGCTGAAGGGGACCTGCCTGTTCTTTGGCGACCGTCCCGGATCGATCGAGAAGCTGCCGGCGTTGGTCAAGAAGCACCCCGGCCGGATCGTGGCCGCCCGGATCCACGCCTTCCGCAAGGACCGCATTCCCGACTTCAGCAAGCCGGGCGTGGGCCGGGTCTGGAAGATGGCCGCCGAGCTGGGGCTGGCCGTGCAACTGCACTTCGAGCCGAAGTACGCGGGTGGGTTCGAGAAGTTCATCCGCGAGTATCCCAGGACGACCGTGGTGATCGATCACCTGGGTCGGCCGCTGCAGGGTACGGCGGCCGAACACGACCTGGTGTTTCGGTGGGCCCGGTACAAGAACACGATCATCAAGGTGTCGTCGTTACCGGCCGCGGATGCGAAGAGCCCCAAATCGATCGGCCCGATCATTCGGCGACTGGTTGATGACTACGGTCCCCGGCGGACGATTTATGGAGGCGGCTTCAACGGAGCGGCCACGCCAGCCAGTTATCGCGCCTACCGACAACGGGTGGCCGCTTACCTCCAGAAGCTGTCGCAGCGGGAGCTGGGGATGGTGCTGGGTGGCACGGCGGCCCGCGTGTTCGGCTTCTAGGCGGGACGGGTCAGGCGCCGTATTTTTCGAGCCGGCCGGCATGGGCCAGGGCCAGCAGCATCAGGTGCTGGGCTTCAAACTGTCCCAGTCCGCCGGTGGCGCACTGGTCTTCGCCGAAGGACGTCGAGGCGTCGGTGCGGGCGTGGTTGCTGGCGATCAGCGTGGGGACCGGGTGCCAGCTGTGCGATTTCATCTTGGCCGGAGTGCTGTGGTCGCCGGTGACGATCAGTACCTCCGGTTCCAGTGCGGTGATCCGTGGGACGACGGCGTCCAGTTGCTCGATCCGAGCCACCTTGCCGTCGAAGTCACCGTCCTCGCCGGTCGAATCGGTGTACTTGAAATGGATGAAGAAGAAGTCGTAGTCGTCCCAGGTCGCTTCAAGCCGGTCCATCTGTGTTTCGAGGGTGGCTCCGGCATCGAGCACGTCCATCTGGACCAGCCGCGCCAGCCCGCGGTACATCGGGTAGACGGCGATGGCGGCCGGCCGTAGTCCGTAGATGTCCGCGAAGCGGGGGATTTCGGGCAGCATCGCGATGCCGCGCATCGTCAGCAGGTTGGCCGGTGCGTCGTCGGCCAGTATTTCACCGGCCTGTCTCAGAAACTCGCGGCAGATCTCGGCCGTCTTCCGAGACGGTTCATCCGCCCCGACAGGCTCCTCGGGCGGCACCCCGGTGGCCTGCGGGTCGGTGTCGTTGACCCGTCCTCCCAGCCCCTCGCCCCGGAAGACGATCACCAGCCGGTACTCCTTGACCGGCCTCACGAACACCTCGACCCCGGGAATCTCGATCACATCGAGTTTCTCGCAGAGCCGTTCACCGATTTCGCTGGCGATCCGGCCGGCGCGCCGGTCGGTGATGTTGCCGTCGGCGTTGATCGAGCAGAAGTTGCCGCGGATGGCCACGTCCTGGGGTCCGAGTTCGAAGTCGATCCCCAGTGCCTCGAGCACACCTCGACCGATGTCGTATTCCAGCGGGTCGTAGCCGAAGAGGCCCAGGTGGCCGGGTCCGCTGCCGGGCGTGATGCCCGGCAGTACCGGGATGCTGCCTCCGGTTTCTGCGACGGTGGCCAGGGCGTCGAGATTCGGAGTGTTGGCCGTTTCGAGTTCGGTCTGGCCGCCGGGTTCGGGAGGCAGACCGCCCAGCCCGTCGGCGACCAGCAGCACGATCTTCGATCCGTTGTCCTTTTGCAGCCGGCGGGTGAGATCGTGAACGCGTGTCATCGGCTGGTCTGCATGTGTTTGACTGTTTCGACCCGGTCGTTTCAAGCGACTCGCAATCGCCCCGGGGTGGTCTCTTCAAGTAGTGTAGGGAGCCGCCGGACAGGAATCAGCCCATGGAATCTCCCGAAGTCCTCACCGAGTTGAGCTCGGGACTGGGTGCGGAACTGACTCGCTGGAGTGCGAGGCTGGTGGCGGCCTGCTGGGTGGGGTGGCTGATACTGAGTGTCGCCGGGGCCTCGGCCTCGAAGCGGCGGCTGCTGTGGACCGCCGGGCTCTTCGGGCAGCTGGGCCATGTCTTTTGTGCATTCCATTTCATCCACCACTGGAGCCATGCCGAGGCGGTGTTGCACACGGCCCGGTTGACCGAGCGAGTGACCGGCTGGGGTTTTGGCCAGGGCGTGTGGGTCAACTACGCCTTCACGCTGACCTGGCTGGTTGTTGCGGCGTTTTGGTGGAGTCGTCCTGCCGAGGCGGCCTGGCCTCGCGGCCGCTCCGTCGCACTCCATGCGTTCTTTGCGTTTCTGTTTGTGAATGCCACGGTGGTGTTCGGGCCATGGTGGTGGAAGCTGGTTGGTGCGGGAGTGCTGGTGGGGGTTGGGGTGGCGTGGAGGATGCGGCATCGCGGGGGTCAAACGCCGTCCGTGGCGGGGCCTGGCCCCTTCGCGTGAGCACTGGTGGTTGTACGAAAGGGGTCAGTCCCCGCTCCGATACGACGCCACGATGCGTTTGAACAGCTCGAGCGATTCTTCGGCCATTCGCTGCGGCCCGAACAGTTCGCGGACCTTCTGCTGACCGGTCGTGGCCAGTTCGATGCGTCGGGCCGAGTCGTCGGCGAGTGCTTCGAGTGCATCGGCGAGTGCATCGGCGTGACCGGGTTCGACCAGCACTCCTCCCCCGGTCGCTTCGATCAACTCGGGAAACGCCCCATGTTTGGGCTGTACCACCGGCACTCCGTTGGCGAGTGCTTCGAGCACGTAGAGTCCCTTGGGTTCGCGGTATGCGGTGGGGACGCTGAGCACGTCGAGCGACTTGAGGAACTCGATCTTCGAGGCCGTATCCGGCGGGCTGCCGATGTACTGGAAGGCATCGCCGAGGTCCGCGGCGTCTGCCTGCAGGGTGTTGAAGTACTCGCGATCCCGCCGGCCCAGATATCCGCCTGCCCTGAGCCTGACCCCGGGGCGTCGTGCGTGGAGGATACGGAAGGCATCGAGCAGGCGGTCGAGTCCCTTTTCGGGGCAGATGCGGGCGAAGTAGCCGATGGTGAACGAGTCGTCATCGCCCGGTCGCGATGCACTGCCCTGGCCGGGTTCGCCATCGTGCCCGGCCAGGTCGATGCCCAGCGGCAGGGTGTGGAACTTGCGGGCGTCGAGTCCGAGGTAACGGACCATGTGATCTCTGTAGTAGTCGCTGTGGACGATGAAACCGTCGAAGTCAGCGGCTCGTTCGTGGATCGCCTCGATCGCGCGACTGCGATACGGTTCGACCAGGTCCTCGAGAAACACGTCGTCGCCCTGCAGGACACACAACAGCGGGATATCGGTCTGCTGCTTGATCGCCCGGGCGCTTCCGGCCAGCAGAGCATTCGAGAAGCAGATGAGGTCGGGTTTGAGTGATGAGCCGAAGGCGTCGGCGAGTTCCAGGACGTGCGACCGGTGCGGACCATCCTCGCCACGGAGCATGTCGAGCGTGATGGCCCCCAGTTTCCTGGCGTCGGTGTTGACACTGTATCGGGTGGCCAGTTTCAGGACCCAGGGTCGGTCGACCCAGCGGGTCAGGACCCGTGGCAGGCGGCGGAACAGGCGGCTGCGATGTGCCAGGTAGACGCCGACTCCGCCGAAATACACCTCCGAGCCGCTGACGTTCTGTTCGTCGACCCGGATCGGAGTGTAGGTCGGGACCAGGCTGACATCGGCTCCGGCATCGATCAGCGATCGGGCCCAGGTGTTGTCGTGCATGCACGAGCCGCAGAACATCCCGGCGCCGCCGGCGGTGACGATGGCGATGTGCATGGCAGCTAGTCTAACCGGTCTAAGCGGCGAAGACCGTCTCGACGAACCGTCGCAGTAAGGATGCGGCCCCGGGCGTCTCCTCGAGCGTTGCGATGAACTCCTCGGCAGGCATCCCCGCGATCCGCTCGATGTACTGCGGATACGCCTCGACCCTCAGGTGCAGGTCGTCTCGAGTCAACTCGGGATGAAACTGCGTGCAGTAGATCGGGGCGTCGTCGATCCGGAAGGCCTGGTGGGTATTGCGTTGTGAAAACGCCAGCAGCGTGACTCTTTCGGGCAACACCGACACGCAGTCCTCGTGTCCCATCTGGGCCCGGAAGCTTTGGCCGAGTGACCCGAAGACTGGGTCGTTGCGGCCGGCGGTGGTGACGAACAGCTGGTGAGTGCCCACCTCGGCGGTGTCGAGGTTGTTGATGACGGTGCCGCCCATGGCTCGTGCCATGGCCTGGAAGCCCCAGCAGCTGGCGAAGGTGGGTTGGCGAACTTCGACGAGTGTCCTGAGGACATCGAGTGTGCGATCCAGCCACGGGCCCTCGCCGGTCGCCGAGTAGTCGCCGCTTCCGCCGAGCAGTACCACGTCGGCTGCTGCGAGGTGGGTGGTCGAGAGGGTTTCGGTGAGCAGGTCGAGCGTGGTGCAGCGGTCCGAGTCGATTTCGAGAGCTCTCGTGAAGGCGAGCTGTTCGTGGTCTCGCATCGGATCGTCCGGATTACGGACCTGCAGCAGCAGAAAGCTCAGCGATGCGGGGATCGGACCGGGGTCGGACATCCGGCCGAGCCTAGAAGTCCGATGGGGGTTTTTCCACCCCGTCCATTTTCTTACGAATTCGTCTACGAGACGGATCTGCGTCGTGACTGCCGTCGTTGGCGGTGGTACTTGAGTCCGGGGAAGAAGAAGCTGGCAGCGGAGATCAGGCCGAACAGCGAGATGCTGTAGTCGAGCGTACCGGTGGCTTCGGCGTGCCTTTGGATCCAGGCCATCAGTGGTGCGCTGGCGAACAGGATGGCGGCCTGGACGTAGAAGCGGCCCGAGAGGATACCGGCTTTGACCAGGAAGACGGCTCCGGTGAGCAGTCCGAGGATGGGCGAGAGTCTTAGCGTGTCGAGTCCGAGGATCGGTTCGACCACGTACAGCAGGATGCTGCCGGCCATGCTGCCGGCCCAGACATGAGCGATCTGGCGTTCGACGAATGTCACCGGCCCGGCTCGCTTACGGAGATTCCAGAAGATCAGGGCCCACAACCCCGAACCGGCTCCCCAGACCCACAGGTAGGGCCACGGCGTATTGAAGTTTCGAACCTGCAGCCAGTTGGTCAGCAGGCACAGCACGACCAGCACCAGGCTGTGCCACATCCACAGCAGGCCCCAGTTCTCGAGCACCACGGCATGGTGGGTTTCACGGAATGCTCGGCTGAGCACCTGTGAGAACTGGGACGAGCGTGCCGAGACCGGTTCGTTGTTGAGGAATGCCTGCAGGTCGTCGGCCAGTGCTCCGGCGGTGTCGTATCTGAGGTCGATCGGTTTCTGCAGGCACTTCAGCGTGATCATCTCGAGATCGGCGTCGGTGTCGGGGTTGAGCAGCCTGGGCGGTGCCGGGTCCTGCTCGAGCACCTGCATCATGGTGTCGACGGGCGAGTTGGCTCGGAAGGGTGCTTCGGAGGTGATGAGTGCATAGAGGATGGCTCCGAGGCTGTAGATGTCGCTGCGTTTCTCGACCCGGCCCCGCTGCCCGGCGGCCTGTTCGGGAGCCATGTAGGAGGGGGTACCGAGGATCGCTCCGCTGCCGGTCAGCGTGTCCGGCTCCGACGGGTCCGACTCGGTCGGGATCCTCTTGGCCAATCCGAAGTCGGTGATGTAGGGTACGTCGTCGCGGTCGACGAGGATGTTGGACGGCTTGAGGTCTCGGTGGAGGACCCCTTCGTGGTGTGCTGCGGCGATGGCCCGGCAGACGGGCAGCATCAGCCTGGCCGCGTGCTGCGAATCAAGCGGTCCGTCGGCCATCTTCTGTGAAAAGGTGACCCCTTCGATCAGCCGCATGCTGAAGTACGGCAAGCCATCGTGTTCGCCGACCTCGTAGATCGGCACGATATTGGGATGTTCCAGCCGAGCCGCACTCTCGGCCTCGCTCCGAAACCTCGCCATGTCCACCTCCGAGGCCCAGTCGCCCCGCAGGATCATCTTGACCGCGACGTCTCGATCGAGGCTGGCCTGGTGGGCACGGTAGACGACCCCCATCCCGCCCCGGCCCAGTTCATCGAGCAGTTGGTATTCGCCGATCGACTCGGGCATTGGCAGCAGGGAGGCCGGTGGATCGAGATCATCTTCGGCCAGCGTGCTGAATTCTGCGGCGACGTTGACTATCGCCCACAGCTGCTTCAACTCGTCTCCCAACTCGGGAACACGCCCCGCCTCACGCTCGATGTCGATCTCCTCGCCCGCACTCGACCGATCCAGCAGGCCCTCGAGCAGGTCAGCCAGCAGGGCGTCGGAATCGGGATGTGGGGTGTCTGAGTCGTTCACGGAGCAGGCCGTCGGGAGGGTTCAGGGAGTGAGCTGACGGGGGCCGGAGAAAGAGCATGTCATCCCGAGCCGTGCGAGGGATCTCAACCGTCGCCAATCTCCGCGATGAGATTCCTGGCACGGCCCAGAGCGACACAGCGTTCAGCTTAGATCATAGCGGTCCGTTCTGGCACAATCGTGGCTCGAAGGTCCATGGTTTCTCTCCATCGAGCTCCTTATCCATGACAACCTGCATCCGCTCACTCGTCCTGCTGTTGATTCTCGGCGGTTCGGTTCAAGCCGAGGTGATCAAGCTAGAGATCACCGAGCGGGCGTCGTTTGCCGACGGGCATCATTTCGGCAACGTCGGACCGTACGAACGGGTCAAGGGTTGGTTGAAGATCGCGGTGGATCCCAAGGGGGCCCTGCATCGCAGGATCACCGACATCGACCTGGTCGGTACCAACAAGCGGGGCAGGGTGGAATTTCGGACCGAGTTCTTCCTGTTGAAGCCCGTCGATGCAAGACGTGGCAACGGCCGCATCCTTTATGACGTCAACAACCGGGGCAACAAGCTGGCCGTGGGTGCGTTCAACAACCCGTCGGGAGGAAATCGGAACGATCCCCGGACGCTGGCCGATGCGGGCAACGGGTTCCTGATGCGTCAGGGGTACTCGGTGCTGTGGTGCGGATGGAACGGGGACGTGCGACCCGGTGGTAGCCGGATCATGATCGAGTTGCCGGTGGTCAAGAACTCCGACGGCAGCTCGATCACGTCAAAGATCTACGCCGAAATCTGCGTTTCGGGCAGTTCGAAGAGCCAGCCGCTGTACTGGGGCAACTCGGTCGCCTACCCCGCCGTCAGTCTCGACACCGGCACCGCCCGCTTGACCAGGCGGCCCTACCGCAGCAGCCGGCCCGAGGAGGTGCCTCATGAGGAGTGGTCCTTTGCGAAGATCGAGAACGGCCAGGCGGTGGCCAGCCCGGGGCACCTGCACCTGCGAGACGGCTTCCGTTCGGGTTGGATCTACGAATTGGTCTACACGGGCAAGGACCCTCGCGCGACCGGATTGGGCCTGGTCGCTGTCCGCGACTGCATCTCGTTTTTCCGCTACGCCCGGGCTGACTCGGTCGGTACGCAGAACCCATTGGCCGGAGCGATCCAGAAGGCCTACATCTTCGGGATCAGCCAGTCGGGTCGTTTCATTCATCACTTCCTGTTCGAGGCGATGAACACCGACGAGTCGGGCCGCATGGTTCTCGACGGCGCGATGCCTCATGTCGGCGGCGGCGGCAAGGGCCAGTTCAACTACCGGTTCGCTCAAACCACCCGTCACGGCAGCCAGCACCAGGACAACCTGTTTGCATCCGACTTCTTCCCGTTCAACAGCGTGCCGCAGGTCGATCCAGTCACCGGCCAGAAGGGTGACTCGTTTGCGAAGCTGCGGGCACGGGGACACCTGCCGAAGGTGTTTTTCACTGAGACGTCTGCCGAGTACTGGAACCGGGCGGCGTCGTTGCTGCACACCGACACCGTGGGCAAGACCGACGCGGGGATCGACCCCAACCTGCGGCTGTACTTCTTCACCGGTGCTCAGCACGGCGTATCGAGTTCGACGTCGCGTGGCATATTCCGCAACCTCCGCAATGACCTCGACCATCGTCCATTGTTGCGTGCGCTGCTGGTGGCGATGGATCGCTGGGTGACGTCGGGTGTTGAGCCTCCGTCGACGGCCATCCCGCGGATCGCCGAGGGCACGTTGATCGAGTTGTCGGCGTGGCAGGCTCAGTTCCCAGACTTGCCGGGCGTGACGAAGGCGGGCGTGATGTTCCGTCCGTTGCGGCTGGATCCGGGTCCCCGCTGGTTCACTCGAGGAATCGCCGATCATGTACCGCCCAGGATCGGTCCCGCCTACAACACGCTGGTGCCGGCCGTTGATGGTGACGGGATCGAGCGAGCGGGGGTCAAGTTGCCCACGGTGGCTGTGCCGCTGGGGGCCTACAGTGGTTGGAACGTCCGTGAAGAGGCCGCGGGAGCCGGTGGGATGCTGGGGCGGTTCACCGGCAGCTGGATGCCTTTTGCCAGGACCAGGGCCGAGCGTCTCAAGAGTGGTGACCCACGTCGGAGCGTGCTGGAGCGGTATCCCACGAAGGCGGACTACGTGTCTCGGGTCACGTCGGCCGTGCTGTCACTGCGACGCCGCAAGCTGTTGCTGGACGAGGACGTGATTGGCATCCTCGAGAAGGCCGCCCGGCAGGACCTGTGGACAAAGTGATCTCGAGCCAGCCCCCGGGCTAGTCGGCAGCTGCAAAGCAGACGGTTCGGCCGTCGATCAGCGTCAACACCACTCGCCCGTCGCGGTCGATGGCCAGGCCCCACTTCTGTGGCGGAGCCGGCAGGGCCTGGGCCCACAGTGGCTTGCCGTTGGCCGGGTCGCGGGCGACCACCGCCGGTCGCAGTGGCCCATCGGCTTTCTCAGCCGGCAATTCACCCGCTACGATCACCGCGTTTGTTGTCAGCACGACCGCCTCGGTCTTTGCGAAGCTCGAGTCCTTCCAGAGGATCTTCGATTTGCCTTCGGGGCCGCCCTTGGGATCCACCCGCAACAGGGTCTTGTCGGTGCCCTGGATGATCACGTCGCCCAGGCTGGCCTGCAGCAGGTACTTGGCGTTGTAGCGTGAAGGGGGCCCTGGTGTTCGTGCCGCGTAGAGCATGCCGCCGGCCACGGCGACCTGGCCCTCGACCAGGAACAACTCGCTGCCACGGCTTGAGCGTTGCATCTTCCAGTGCTCGTCGAGCGACTTGCCGGGTTTCTGGGTCAGAGTGTTCAGGCACTTGCCGGTCTTGGTGTCGAACTTCGCAGGCGAGACCACGTTGCCTCCAGCCAGGTGCACGATGCCGTTGTGCAACAGCATGTGCCCCTGCACGCTGACTCCCACCGATTCGTCCTCGCCCAACAGGTTGCCCGAGCTGTTGTTCTGCCAGCGGATCTTGCCGGTGGCCGCATCGAGTGCGTAGACGTGGGTGCCGTCGTGGCAGATGATCCCCGCCGCACAGTAGGCGACTCCGTCGGCGACCATCACTCCGCTGGCCACCGGCCAGGTCGAGAGCAGTCGGCCGTAGACGGGGATCCGCCGCTGAAGCGGTGCAGCCCGGAAGCACCACAGGGTCTTGCCCGTGGCCAGGTCGAAGCACCAGGCCAGGCCGTCGCCGGATCCGACATGGACGCGGCCCTTGGCGATCGTGGGAGGATAGGCGATGGCTCCGCCGGTGTGAGCCGTCCAGCGGGTCTTGCCGGTGGCCGAGTCGAAGGCCCTGACCGCTCCGTCGGATCCCGCCACCAGCGTCAGGCCTGCCGCAGCGACCGGTGCGGTCGGCTCGATCGTCTCACGCGGCGATGTCTGCCACGCCAGCTTCAGTTTCGCAGGCACCCGGACCGGCGTCGCCGCGGTTCGCTGGTTGTTGGCCCGGTAGGTCGGCCAGTCGGACGCGGTCAGAGACGGCGAGCGGACCTTCGAGGCCTCAAAGGTCTCTAGCCGCTCACTCTCGATCGCCTCGCGATCGAATTCAAAGTCACCCGCCCCCGTCAGGCTGATGACTCCGACCAGCGAGTGATTGCAGTCGCACATCCAGGGACCCCAGTACAGCTGTCCGTTGGCGACGATCACTCCGTCCTGGCAGGCGGGTCGCATTCCCGGTAGCCGCCGCGGTTTGCCGTAGGAGATATCGAATCGCATCGTGCCCGTGTGCCGGTAGCCTCGAGCGAAGATCGAATCGATCGTCCCTGTCGCCCGCGTGCAATTGCCTCGAAAACACTGCAGATCGGCCAGCACCTTCCCGGTCAGCGGATCGAACTTCTTGCTTTGGCTGAGACGGCCCATCGCGTACAGGCCGTCCTCTCGGATGATCAACTGCATGTTGCCGTCCTGGTAGCTCCACAGCAGCTTGCCGGTGTCTGCCGAGACGGCGACGAGTTTCGTGCGTGTGGGCCCGGCAAAGAACAACGCGTCGTTGTTGCACTTGAGGTAGGCGGAGGTGGAGTAGCCGAGGCTGGCGGTCTGGGCCCGATGGTGGGCCCCGATCGTCTCCAGCAGTTGTTTGTCGGAGGTCTTCCAGGCCGTCTTACCGTTGGCGATGTTGATCGCTTCGAGGTGGTCCTGGTGGCTGTAGAGGAAGATGCGGTTCTTGTTCATCACCACGGCCCGGCCGTCGATCGGGGCGGTGGTGGTGTGAGACCAGAGCACCTTCCGGGACTTGGCATCGAAGGCCAGCAGCGTGCGGCCGAAGCCCCAGGTTTCGATCGAGCCGTCGTAGGTACTGCGGACCGTCGCCCACGGCCAGCCGGTCTTTGTGCGGGTGCCGAGATGGACCTGGTGGAGTTTTTCGCTGGGACCGACCAGTGCATAGAGTACGCCGTCGCGGAGCGTCATCCACTTCCAGGTTTTGCCGTGGCCGGCATGCGATTCGGGCACGACGATTTCATCGCGGATGGCTCCGGTGGCCGCGTCGATCAGCTTGCAGGAGGTATTGTCGGCCAGGTAGAGCGTGTCGGGGGTGGCGACGATCGTGTTGCGGTGGATCATGAAGCCGGGCGTGAGCAGCCTGGTCCAGAGAGTGGCTCCGTTGTAACCGTTGAGGCAGATCAGCTTGCCCACCATCGGCCATTCGCGACGCTTGAACGCCAGGAATCCGAACGCCTTGAACATCCGCCCGCCCGAGGAGACGGTCACTTCGGGCATCGGCCCGTACCAGGGGGTGGAGAGGAACTTGGTCAGGTAGGGTGCCTTGGCCAGGGCGTCGCCCGATTGCGGGTTGTTGTCTGCTCCGTGGTACGGATGACTCCATTCTCCGGTTCCTTTGGGGACCGGCTTGGTGCGGATCGCGCCGTCGACCACCAGTCGACCTCGCGGCCGGATGACTCGCATCAACTCCGAAACCGGAGTCCCGACCCGCCCCTCGACCACGACCGCGTCGGCCAGGTCGCTGGCCAATCCGATCCGGGTCACCAGGCCGTGATCGACGATGATCCGAGTCCCCAGCAGGCCGGCCCCTTCGGCGGCGGCCCGCACGGCGGCGGCCTGGGCATGAGTCGTGGTGGGGACATAGATCACCAGGTCGCTGACCTTCGCCAGTGCCAGTGCCCGTTCGGCCTGGTTGTCACCCAGCATCACGCACAACCCGGCGTGGACGCCGATTTGCTTGTGAGTCGTTACGGCGTCGGCACCTTCCGAGATCTGCGCGGTGGCAGCGATCAACAGGACAACAGTGGTGGCGAGTCGCAGAAGATGGCTCATGTCGAGACCTCCGGTGCCGTGACGAACGGGTCTCATCGTACCCGTGTGCCTCCGACGGATGGAAGCAAAGCAGCCCGGGGACAGGAATCACGAGGAGCCGGTCCCTAGCGATCCCGAAATGCGAATGCCCGCTCGGTCTTCTCCATCGGCCAACTCTTGCCATCCACCTCGATGTGCGGGTAGATGAAGTAGTTGAGTGGTTCACCGTGCTGGGCGGGTTCGAGCGTGATGTCGCGACCGATGGTCAACTGCACCCGGTCTTCGGTCAGGTTACCGTAGAAGTAGTTCTTGAGCTCGGGGTGCTTGTCGGCTTCGGAGATATCGGTTGGCACCCAGCCGTGCCCGTCGACGTGGAACTGGGCCCAGCAGTGGTAGCCATCGATGGCCCCTTCGCCCCGCTGCGGCGGCAGTGGGAATCCGATTTCGAAGCGGGCCGGGAGATCCTGGCCGCGGGCCAGGGAGATGAACAGGCTGTGAAAGTCGGTGCAGTTGCCAACCCCGCTGTCGCAGGCCCACAGCACGTCGCCGTTTCCGTAGCCCGGCTGCGACTTGTCGTATCGCATGTGGTCGTCGACGTGCTCATACAGCGAGCGGCCCAGTTCGAACGGGTTGTCTCGAGAGAGCGTTGCTGAATCGATCAGCGTCAACGGCTTACCGTCGATCGGCACCTTAAGGTTGGCCGACAGGAAGGTCTTGCGCTTCTCGTCGTCGAGCCTGGCTTCGGGGTTGGAGCTGTCCAGGCCACGCACCTCGTTGCGAGTGATCTGCCAGGTGACCTGGAAGGTAAGCGGTTTGGCCGAGGTCGGTTCGAGTTCGAAGTGCAGCATCTGGTTGCCGTATTTCGATTCGGTCGTCTGCTTCGGTTCGATCGGCACGTCCTGTCTCAGTCGGCTGGCCAGCTGGTCACTGGTCGTCTGGGGCACCGGCAGCCAGACTCTGAGCCGAGACCCCTTGGGTACGTCCCGGACCGTCACGCCGTAGTCGAACTCGAACGTGCGGGAACGCGGTTTGACGGTGGTTCTTGCGGTGGCAGCCAACGTTGGCGGAGCGTCATCTGATTGGCAGGCCGGGACCGTGAGTCCGACGAGCAGGAGTGCGGTGAATACGGTAAGCCGTTGCCCAATCAACATCTCGTGCATTTCGTTGTACGATCCATGACGCATCATATCGACGTTTCAATAGTTGCATCACTTGTGGTGCCTGTCGAGAGACTCGATTGAGGGCGTGCCGTGTGGCAACGATTGGGGAGACTCGTACACTCTTGGCGATGGACGTGCCCAGCGAGATTCGTCGGTCGTTTGACCTGTTCGCGGCCGGTCGTTTGGACGACGCGGCGCGGGTGGCTCGCGAGGTGCTGTCGGTCTCTGCCGATGAGCCGTCGGCGCACCGGGTGTTAGCGGGTGTCTTTCTGCGGCGGGGTGACCTGGAGCAGGCGGTGTCTTCGGCCCGCCGGGCCTACGAAATCGACTCGACGGTGCCCGAGGCGGCGGCGAACCTGGCGGCGGTGCTGGTGGCGGCGGGCGAGGGCCGCGAGGCCGAGCTGATGGCACGGCGGGCGATCGAGTTGGATGCCGAGTTTGTTTCGGCGTGGGTCAATCTGGGCTTGGCCTGTCGCTGCCAGATGCAGCAGCACGACGCGGTCGAGGCATTCCGGCGGGCGGTCGAGCTGCAGCCGGGTCATCACGGTGCCTGGACCAACCTGGGCAACGTGCTGCTCGAGGTGGGTGAATACGGCGAGGCGGTCGAGTGCAGTCGTCGGGCGTTGTCGATCATGCCCGACTTGGCCGCCGCCGAAAACAACCTCGGCAACGCACTGTTGAAACTCGGACAACTCGACGAATCGATTGCCGCCTACCACCGGGCACTGGCGTCAAGCGGAGGCGATCTTGAGACCGAGTACAACCTGGGAATTGCCCTGGAACATTCGGGCCGATTGTCCGAGGCCGAGGCGATGCAGCGGGGCGTACTGAAGCAGAATCCCCAGCACGCCCGCGCCTCCAACAACCTTGGCGTCAGCCTGAAGCTACAGGGCCGGGTTGCCGAGGCGGCCGAGCAGTTCGAGCGTGCCCATCGGCTTGCACCCGACTCGACCGCCGCGGTTGCCAACCGACTGGCGACGATGCTCTGCCGGGGAGATGTCTCCGCTGAGGAAATCCTCGCGGCACACCTCGAGCTGTCCGAAGCCCTGTGGGGAGACCTCGAACCCTCCCGACCCGTCTCCTCCCGGATCCGCCCGGACCATTCACCTCTTCGGGTCGGTTTCGTGTCTCCGGACTTTGGCCAGCATCCGGTGGGCCGGTTCCTGCTGGGTGCATTCGAGTCGTTCGACACGAGCCGGTTGCAGCCGGTCTGTTTCAGCGATCGAATCCAGGTCGACGCCTTTACCGACCGATTCCGCTCGGCTGCGGCCGAGTGGTTCGACATCCGGGGCCGTGAGGACGAGGAAGTGGCCGAGTGGATCGGCGGTGCGGGGATTGATGTGCTGGTGGACCTGACCGGTCATACAGGTCGCCACCGCCTGGGAGTGTTCGCTCGTCGCCCGGCACCTCTGCAGCTGACCTGGATCGGCTACCCCTCGACCACGGGGCTTGGTGCGATCGACGTGCTGGTGGCCGACGAGGTCCTGGTGCCCGGGGGGGCGGAGGCGTCGTTCAGCGAGAAGGTTGAGCGGCTGGAGGGTGGCCACATCAGCTACCTGCCGCCGGTCGGGGCCCTCGAAGTGCTCGGTCGGCCCGAATCTGGCGAGCTGGTCTTCGGCAGTTTCAACAAGCTCGACAAGACGACTCCCGAAGTACTCGCGACGTGGGCCGAGGTTGTGCAGGGCCATCGAGGATCGCGACTGGTGCTCCGCAGCCGTGGGCTCGATGACCCGCAAGTCGCCGATCGCGTGATCGGGATACTCGGCGATGCGGGACTCGAGCGGGACCGGATCGAGTGCCATGGCTGGGTGAGTCACCGCGAGTTGCTGGCCGGCTATGGTGAGATCGACATCGGGCTGGATCCGTTTCCATTCAGCGGCGGCCTGACCACCTGCGAGGCTCTCTGGATGGGCGTGCCGGTGGTGACCTGGGCCGGGGACCGCATGTGCGGTCGCCAGAGTGCCTCGTTCCTGGCCCGAGTCGGTCTCGAGGACCTGGTTGCGTCGTCTCGTGAGGATTACGTGTCCAGGGCAGTCGGGCTGGCCGAGGATGCCGGGCGTCGGGGCGTGTTGCGGGTTGAGTTGCGAGGTCGAGTGGCCGAGGGTCCCCTGGGTGATGGACGACGACTGGCTTGTGAGTTCACCTCGATGGTCGAACGGGCTTGGCGCGAACGGGATGTGGTATGATCGACGTTCGGCCAACGAGCCAACGTCCTCGAACCCATCTCTCCAATCCATGATCCGTCTCACGTTCCAGACCATCCTGGCCGGCCTGTTGGTCGGAGCCGGCACGGTTCCGGCCGCGGAGGGGCCGTTTTTCGAGGAGCGTGTGCATGGGTTACTCAAGACCTACTGCTGGAAGTGCCACGGGGGCGAGGGTCGCCAGGCGGGCTTGGATCTCCGGTCGCTGCCGCTGATCAAGCGTGGTGGCAAGCACGGACCCGCCGTCGTCGCCGGGGATCTTGAGAAGAGCCTGCTGGTGCAGAAGCTGGTCAGCGGCCAGATGCCACCCGGCAAGGAACTTCGACCGACGGATGCTCATATCGAGATCATCAAGAACTGGGTCGCCGGCGGGGCCCGGGCCCGCTACGTCGAGCGGGGTCTGGATGAGTCGGAGGAGCCTGGGCTGGAGGGGGCGGATCGGCAGTGGTGGTCGTTTCGTCCGCCGCGGCGGTCGGTGGTACCCGAGATCCGGGCGGCCGATCGCGTGGCCAGCGGAGTCGACGCCTTTGTCCTGAAACGACTCGAGGACGCCGGCCTCGACCTTGCTCCCGAGGCGACTCGGACGGCACTGGTCCGCCGAGCTCACCTCGACGTGCTCGGATTGCCGCCATCTCCCGAGCAGGTTGCCGGCTTCCTGACAGATCGCCGGCCGGGTGCCTGGAGCCGGTTGGTCGATCGGCTGCTGGCCGACCCGAGGTACGGCGAGCGATGGGGTCGGCACTGGCTGGATGTGGCCGGCTACGTCGACACCATCGGGTCCGACAACGATGCGGGGATCATCAAGCCGGCACCCGGTGTCTGGCGGTACCGCGACTATGTCATCGCCGCTTTCAACTCCGACAAGCCGTTCGACGAGTTCCTGGTCGAACAGCTCGCCGGTGACGAACTGGTCGATTGGCGAAGTGCCGAGAGTCTGGATCCGGGGGAACTGGAGCAGATCATCGCCACCGGGTTCCTCCGCCAGGCTCGAGACTCGACCTCGTCACCGGAACTCAACACGGCCGACATTCGCCACCAGGTCCTCTACGAAACCCTCCAGACCGTCTCGACCTCGCTCCTGGGACTGACGGTTCATTGTGCCCAGTGTCATTCGCACAAGTTCGATCCGATCAGCCAGGCCGACTACTATCGCCTGGCGGCGATTTTCACTCCGTCGCTGGACGTGCAGAACTGGATCCAGGCCGACAAGCGTCACCTGCACACGGTCTCTCCCAGGCACAAGGCACGAATCGATGAACACAACGGCCGGGTGGATGCCGGGGTGGTGGAGTTGAAGAAGCAGGTTGGCGGGATCCGGGCCGAGATATCGAAACGGCTGAGTGATGCGAAGGTGTCCTCGTTGCCCGAGCCTGTGCGGGCCGACACCACCAGGGCGGTCAAGCTGGCCAAGGAAAAGCGAAACCCGGTCCAGGCCTACCTGGCCACAAAGCTGGGGCCGTTGATTGCGGTTTCGGAGGCGGAGGTTGAGGCGGGCCTGAGCCCCGTGCAGCGAAAGACGGTGAGTTCCTTGCAGGCAGAGATCACTCGTCTGACGGCCACCCGCGAGTCGTACGAAACGGTACGGGTGACGTGGGAACCGGCCATGCCACCTCCCACGTATCTCTATCGTCGTGGTGACTTCACCACTCCGGGTCCGGAGGTGAAACCCGGAGTCCCGGTAGTACTCGATCCCGCCGGTCGGCCGACGCTGATCGGCTCGAACCGAGAGGGCCAGAATCCTGCCAGCAGCGGTCGCCGCCTGGCGTTCGCCCGCTGGCTGACTCGGTCCGGGAACCCGGTGAGTGCACGGGTAATCGTCAACCGGTTGTGGATGCGATATTTCGGTACCGGCCTGGTTTCGACTCCGGCCAACTTTGGACTCTCCGGAACCGAACCCACTCACCCCATGCTGCTCGACTGGCTGGCCCTCGAGCTGGTCGAAGGTGGCTGGAGTCTGAAGCGGTTGCACCGCCACGTGCTGCTCTCCTCAACCTACCGCCAGTCGACCTCGAGAACCGCGTCCGATTGGCAGGCGTGCCGCAGGATCGATCCGGCCAACCGCCTGCTGTGGCATCGACCTCTGAAGCGGCTCGAGTCCGAAGCGGTTCGCGACAGCGTGTTGTGCGTCAGCGGCGAGATCGATTTCTACCAGGGTGGTCCGGCGGTGCCGATCAAGGCGAACAGTGACAGCAGCGTGGTGGTCGACACCGGCAAGCTGGCCCGGCCCAGCGATCCCAATCGCCGCAGTCTCTACCTGACCTGCCGCCGCAATTATCATCCGACGGAATTGAGCGTGTTCGATCAGCCGACAGTGTCCAACAACTGCACTCGCCGCGACTCCTCGACCGTGGTGCTCCAGTCGCTGGCGATGCTCAATGGTCGCTTCTGGATGAGCCAGTCTCGGCGTTTTGCTGCTCGCGTGGTGACCGAGACTCCCGGGGGCGACCAGCCGACACGGATCGATCGGGCATTTCGGCTGGCGTTGGGCCGGGCGGCGACCGACGAGGAACAGGGGTTGGCGGCCGACTTGCTGAAGCGGCAGGCCGCCGAATCGGCCAAGGCCCCCCACCGGCCCCTGGAACACCTCTGCCACATGCTGCTCAATGCCAACGAGTTCCTCTACGTACCCTGAACCGCCAACGATGTGATCCAGATGTCACCCCCATCCCTCTCATCGACCGACTGCGGCGGGTCTCTGCCGATGTCCCGTCGACGGATGCTCGAGTTGGGCAGCCTGGGCTTCGGTGGGCTGGCCTTGAAGGCCATGTTGGCCGATTCCTCGAGCCGTTTGCGTGTCGAGGCTGGTGATTCGGCCCTGGCACCTCACGCCCGGCCCCGTGCCAAGTCGGTCATCCTGATGATGCAAAACGGCGGCCCCAGCCAGATGGACCTCTTCGAGCGCAAGCCGGCGCTCGAGAAGTTCGACGGCAAGCAGCATTCGATCAAGGTCGAGATGTTCCAGCCGGGCAGCGAGCAGAACAAGCTGATGAACACCCCGTTCCGGTTCCGCCACTACGGAGCCTCGGGCATCGAGCTCTCCGAGATCATCCCGGGTATCGGCAGCGTGATCGACGACATGACCCTGGTCCGGTCGATGCACACCGGTCACAACAACCACACCGAGGCGTTGGTGATGTTCATGACCGGGAAGATCTTCCAGGATCGCCCGGCGTTGGGAGCGTGGGTCAGTTACGGGTTGGGGACCGCGAACAACAGCCTGCCGGGCTACGTCGTGTTGCGGGATCCGTCGGGCTACAACACCAGTGGCACCCTGACCTGGACCAACGGCTGGTTGCCGGCCCAGTACCGGGGCACCGAGTTTTCCAGCAGCGGGACTCCGGTGTTGAATCTCAAGTCGGCGTTGCCGGTGAGTTCGACCGAGCAGCGCAACAATCTCGATTTCCTCAACCGGCTCAACCGAATCCACCAGCGTCGTTTGCCCGGCGAGCAGGAGCTGGAGGCTCGGATCCAGAACTACGAGCTGGCCGCTCGGATGCAGCTGGCGGCGGCCGACGTGCTGGACATTTCGAAGGAAACTGCCGCCACCGCCAGGCTCTATGGCTTGGACAACAAGACGACCGAACCCTACGGCCGGCGTTGCCTGATGGCTCGCAAGCTGGTCGAGGCGGGCGTGCGGTTTGTGCAGATTCACCCCAAGCCGTTCCAGCCCTGGGACACTCACAGCGGCACCCGCAAGAACCTGGCTGGAATCTGTGCCAACTGTGACCTGCCGACGGCCGGGCTGGTCACCGACCTGAAGCAGCGAGGATTGCTCGAAGAGACGATTGTCGTGTGGTCCGGCGAGTTCGGTCGGCTGCCGGTCTCGCAAAACGGTACCGGCCGCGACCACAACCGTAACGCCTTCAGCCTGCTGGTGGCCGGCGGCGGCTTCAAGGCCGGTTACGCTCATGGAGCCACCGACGAGGTGGGTTATGCGGCGGCTCACCAGAGGGTGAGCGTGGCCGACTTCCACGCCACCGTGCTGCAGCAGTTGGGACTTGACCACGAATCCCTGGTCTACGAGCACGCTGGTCGCGAGGAGACCTTGACCGATCCGTCCTTGACCGGTGCACGAGTGATCCCCGGGTTGTTGGCATAGACCAAGGTGATCGGGTACGGGACGTGAACAGTACATCGACCGACGATTCCACGACCAACAGGATGCCACGGGCCGGAATGCTGGTGGCCGTTCTGGCAATCGTCGGGTTCCTGGTTTGGGCAGGCTGGGACCGCGACGGGGCCCTGGAGGATAACGGTGCCGGCGGCGGCGGCGGTGCCGTCGCTGAAACTCGGAAGGCCAGCGACTTTGTGGGCAGCCGGGTGTGTGCCGAGTGCCACCCGGGGATCGCAGACACGTTTGCACGGCACCCGATGGCTCGAACGATGCAGCCGATTGGCGAGGTCGAGCCGATCGAGACCTTCGGTGACGGGAAGGACCGGTTCACGGCCGGCGAGAGGACCTACCGCATAGAGCTCCGCGATGGCGAGGTGATCCACCACGAGATCATGTATGACGATGACGGCGAGGTGCTTTACGACCAGGCCGAGACGGTGCAGTTCGTGATCGGAGCCGGGGTCAAGGGCCGCGGTTACGTGTTGCAGCGCGGAGGGTTGCTGTTCGAGTCGCCAATCACCTGGTACAGCCAGGCATCCAACTGGGGTCTTTCCCCCGGTTATCCTCCCGAGGAGCACTATCGCTTTCAGCGTCGGCTGGGCGACAATTGCCTGGCGTGCCACTCGGGGCGGACAGCGCCGGCATCCGGCGAGGACCGCTTCTTGGCCGAGAAGCCGTTTCACGAGACGGCGATCGGTTGCGAGCGTTGTCACGGTCCCGGCGGTCGTCACGTCGCACTTTACCGGTCCTCCCCCAAGGATCGCCACGACGATTCGCTGGTCGTGAACCCTGCCAGCCTGGCCGACCAGCAGCAGGACGACGTCTGCAACCAGTGTCATCTCGAGGGCAAGATACGGGTGTTGAAACAGGGCGCGGAGTTTTCCGACTTCCGGCCCGGTGAGTTGCTGGGCAAGACCTGGACGGTCTACGTGGCCGAGACTCCGTTCGACGAGGAGGGTCGGCCGCTGTTCACCAGCCATGTCGAACAGATGCACTCGAGCCGGTGTTTCCAGGAGTCCGGCCAGGCGATGCGTTGCACGAGTTGTCACGATCCGCACCGGGTCCCGTCCTCTGCCGAGAGCGCATCGTTCTACAAGGCCCGCTGCAACAGTTGCCACCAGAAGCGAGGTTGTTCGTTGCCCGAAGCCGAGCAGCAACGGGCTCCGGCTGCGGGATCGTGCATTGCCTGCCACATGCCCAGGGTGCATTCCAGCGATGTCGCCCACACGACCCAGGCCGACCACCGGGTGGTACGTCACGTTTCGGAAACTCGGCCGATGGAGCAGATGGAGCAAGAACGTGCGGGTCGAGCCTGGTTGCCGTTTGAGGGAATGGGGAAGTTACTTTCGCGTGAGGAACGCCTCAGGGCTGATGCGTTGGCCCGGCTGCGACGGGCCGACGACACCGGCGACATTCGCCTGCTCAGCCGGGTCCGCAAGCAACTCCAACAGGTCCTCGCCCGTGATGCCTCTGACACAGAGATCCGCGGCAAGCTGGGGTACGCCTGGTTCCGGCTCGGCAACCTGTCTGCCGCGAAGCGGGAGTTGGAGCGGAGTTTGCAGGAGCGTCCGGATTTCGAGCCGTACCTGACCTTTCTGGGCCTGATCGCCTATTCGGGCAGGGACGACTCCGGCGGCCGCTACTTTCGGCGGCTGATGGTGTTGAACCCGGATAACGGCAAGGTCCACGGTCCGTTTGCCGACATGCTTGCAGCGTCGGGGAAGCTGGATGAAGCGATCCGGGTGGCCGAGCGTGGCCTGTCGCGGGATCCCACGGTGCTGGAACTCAGGCGAGCTCTTGCCCGGTTCTACCGCACGGCGGGTCGGGTGAAGGAGGCGGAGGAACAGGAGCGGATTCTCGGCCAGATCCGCAAGCGGATGCAGTGAACGAGACTGGCTAGAACAGCTCGGTCAGCGGTTCGCCTTCTTCCAGGATCCGGTAGGGTCGGCCCTGGCTGTCGATCGCTTCGGGGTTGCCCAGTCCCATGGCGTGGTAGACGGTCTTGGCGACGTCTTCGGGAGCGACCGGCTTGTCGGCGGGGTAGGCACCGACCTTGTCGGAGGTGCCATAGGCCTGCCCGCCTCGGATGCCGCCACCGGCCAGTAGGATACTCTGGGCGTGCGTCCAGTGATCTCGGCCCTGTCCCGTGACGCCTCCGGAGCGGGGGTCGCCGATCTTGGGCTTCCGGCCCATTTCGCTGTTGACCATCAGCAGCGTCTGATCGAGTAGTCCTCGATCGTCGAGATCTTCAATCAGCGCCGAGAACGGGCGATCGAATCGTGGCAGCAGGTATTTTTCGAGGCAGACGAAGTTGTTGCCATGAGTGTCCCAGCCACCACCGCTCTTGCAGTTGAGCTTCTCGGCCGCCTTCTTGTCGCCCTTCCAGAAGACCGACACGAACGGTACACCGGCCTCGACCAGTCTTCGGGCCATCAGCATGCTCATCGCGTTCAGGTCGTCCCCGTAGCGATCTCGGACCGACTGCGGTTCGGAGGCGATATCAAAGGCGTCCTTGGTGGCCTGTGAGCCGAGGAAGCTGAAGGCGCGTTGCTGGTGGGTGGACCAGTCGATGGTGGCGTGCGAGTGGTCGACTCGCCGGGTGGCGGTGTCGAGGGTTTCGAGCAGTCCACGTCGGTTTTTGAGTCGATCGAGCGTGATGTCGCCGTTGAGTGACAAGGCGGGCGCGGTGAACTTCAGCGGTTTTTCGAGATCACCATAGACGTAGACGGGGTCGTGGATGATGCCGAGATTGGCGGCGAACTGGCCGGGCCGGGTGTACTGCGGGGCACCGGGCTTCAGCGGCAGCGAGACCGCCTGGGGCAGGTAGGGGTGCGGCGGCATCTGCTGGCCGACGACGCTGCCGATGAACGGCCAGTCGGTTTTCCTCGGCGTCCGCGCATTGAGCAGTTGGCGGAAGCTGTCATCGGGAGCCCGGCCGGTGAGGTTGTAGTAGTACCCGGCGTGGTGGTCTCCGGTGCCGCGGCGGAAGTGTCCCAGCGAGCGGATGATGGCGAAGTTGTGCGCCTGCTTGGCCAGCATCGGCAGGTGTTCGCTGATCTCGACTCCCGGAGCCGAGGTGGCGATCGGTTGAAACGGACCTCGGAACTCGCGGGCGGCCTTGGGTTTCAGGTCGAAGGTGTCGATGTGTGACGTGCCGCCTGAGAGCCAGATGAGGATGGTCGAGCGAGCCGGCCGCTGGCCGGACGCGGCGGCGGGCTGGTCCCCGCGGGCCGCCTGCAACCGTGCGGCATCGAGCCCGCAGAACCCGGTGGCTCCGGCGACGAGTAATGTACGTCGCGAGAGTGCCTGGGCGATTGGCGAGTGGGGATCGACTCGACTCATCAGGCTCCCTGCTTCAGCTCGACGATCGGTTCACCGTGGTAGATCTGGTGTGGGCGATCGAGCTTGTCGTACCACGCGGCGGTCCGCGGGATCCCGAGGTGCTCGTAAATGGTCGCTGCCATGTTCTCGGGCTTGTACGTGTTGGCCACCGGGTAGCCTCCGATCCTGTCGGTGCTCCCGACCACCGTACCGCCCCGCACGTCGCCTCCGGCAAAGAACACCGTCTGCACCGGGCCCCAGTGATCGCGACCGGGCGTCTTGGTGCGGCTGGAAGGGACGATCTTGGGCGTCCGGCCGAATTCGCCGGCCATCACGATCAGCGTGTCTTCGAGCAGGCCTCGCTCATCAAGGTCCTCGATCAATGTCGCCACCGCCCGGTCCGTCGGTGGCAGCAGGTACTCGCGCATGTTCCGGAAGCAGGCCTCGTGAGTGTCCCACGACTCGTTGTTGCCGAGGTTGAGTTGGATCAGGCTGACGCCCGCCTCGACCAACTGGCACGCCATCAGGCAGCTCCAGCCGAAACTGTTGCGGCCGTAGCGGTCCTGGATGTTGTCTGGGGCCGAGTGGACATCCAGCGCCTTGTGGACGCCTCCGTCGAGCAACAGCGAGACCGCCTCCTGGCGGTAGCGGTCGAAGCTGCCCACGGCGACGGTGCGATCGAGGTGCTTGCGCTGGGCGTCGATGGTCTCGAGCAGGCCGACCCGGTTTTTGAATCGCGGTGCGAGCACGCCCGGGGGCAGTGAGAAGCTGGGTGCGGCGAACCGATAATTTTCGGGAGTGTGTGCGCCGGTGGTGCGGTGAAACCCGTACTCGGGAAACGCACCGTGGTAGTACTGGCTCGAGCGGAACTGGCTGGCCTCGATGAACCACGGGTCGTGCTCGGGACCCATCAGCCCGCCGAACTGTCCGGGGATGACCCGACCGGTCACGTGCACCAGTCTCTCGGGCAGCACCACCGCCGGCGGCAGGTTGTTGTTGCGGGGCATCTGCCTGCCGACGACGCTGGCGATGCAGGGGTAATCGGTTGCCTGGGGCTTGCTGCCGCTGAATCCGCGTCCGCGGGGGGTCATCCCCGTCAGCATTGCGGCGTGGCCCTGCGAGTGTTCGTTGTAGGGGTGAGTCAGCGAGCGGAGCAGGGCCCACTTGTCGGCGATCCGGGCCAAGTGGGGCAGGTGCTCACAGATGCGGATGTCCGGGACCGAGGTGTCGATCGGCAGGAACTCGCCGCGGATGCGATCGGGAGCATCCGGCTTCATGTCGAAGCTCTCGTGCTGGGCCAGTCCGCCCGAGAGGAACAGGTAGATCACCGACTTGTGCCGTCGTGCCGCCGACGCCTCGCCGCCCTCGGCCCGCAGGGCACTCAGGTGGTTGCCTCCGAGACCCAACAGCCCGATGGCGCCGGCCTGGACCGCTGTTCGCCTGGAGAAGCGGGGATGGGCAGCGGGGACGGGTGAGCGATGAGCGGTCATCGAACGAATCTCACTCTGGTCGAAACGGCCAGGGGTGTTGGACCCTGTACTAATGCATCGGGTGTGGCTGATCCATCAGTTTATCCTTTCACCACCGGTCGACTCAACACCATCGTCGCGTCGGCTAGACGTCGGGCAATTCGTAACCCGTGCGGTAGTCCTTGGTCAGCATCCGTGTGGCGTCGGGTGCGTTGGTGAAGGCCTGGGTCTTCGGGTCGAAGTCGAGTCGTCCCCGGGTGCGGTAGGCGACTTCGCCGAGGTGGACGAGGCTGCAGGAGAGGTGTCCGATTTCGGCGCTGGCACGGGTCTTGAAGTTTCGTGAGCGGACCGAGTCGAGGAAGTTGGCCATGTGGGGCGCGTAACCTCTCTGGGTCCGCGTCTCCTTCGGTTCGGTCGGTCCCGGTTTCCCCTTGGGGCCCAGGAACGTGCTGAAGGCTCCGCGACGCGAGAAGATCATGTACCCGTCGGTGCCGTAGAAGGCGTTCCCACTGTCGTAACCGTGCAGGCCGTAGGGAGTGAACAGCCGATCCTCGTAGATCAGCACCCGTCCGTCGGCGTACTCGTAGTTGACCATCATGTTGTCGGGGTACTCGCGATCACCCCGGTTGTCTCCGCGGTACACCGAGTGGCTTCCGTGGGCGGTGATGCGAATCGGCTGGGTGGTGACTCCCAGCCCCCAGCGTGCCATGTCGAGATCGTGGATCCCGTCGTCCCCGATGTCTCCGTTGCCGTAGTCGCGGTAGACCCGCCAGTTGCCATGAAACCGGTTGACGTTGAAGCCCCGGACCGGAGCCGGTCCCAGCCAGCGGTCGTAGTCGACTTCGCTCGGCGGTTTCGCGTCAGCGACCACCTTGCGGGTCCCGCGTCGCTGGACGTTCCAGGCCTTGGTGATGCGGATGTCTCCGATGAGTCCCGAGGCGAGTAGTTTTCCGGCCGCCTCGGTCACGGGGCTGGAGCGCATCTGCGACCCGTGCTGCACCACTCGCTTGAACTTTCGTGCGGCCGCGATGATCGCCGGCCCCTCGTTGAAGACATGCGACATCGGCTTCTCGACGTAGATGTCCTTGCCGGCGGCCAGCGCCAACAGTGCGATGCGAGCGTGCCAGTGGTGGGGTGTGCCGATGATGACCACGTCGACGTTGTCGTCCTCGACAATGTCCTCGAACCGTCCAGTCCGTTTCGGCGCGGTCTTCTGGTATCTCGAGACGACCGTGGCGATGCGGTCCATCTGCCGGGGGTCGACGTCGCACAGCCACGAGACGTGGACATGGGGAGCGAAGTTGCTCAGGCTGCGGGAGTGGGCGTTCATGATCCCGCCGCAGCCGATCAGGCCGATGCGGATGGTTTCGGAAGGGACGGCCCGGTTGGCCAGCAGGCTACCGGTTACCGCTGTGGTTGACGCCCCGGCCAGGAATCCGCGTCGCGAGAAGTCGTGGTCCATATGTAGGGGTCCGGTGTGTGTGGGGGGATTCAAGGTGTTGGGGTTCAGGGTTCGTGCCGGTGGAATTCAGCGTCGATCACCGTCGCGTCATCGGTGCCACTGAAGTGGGGTGAGGCGACAGATTGGACCTGGATCTGCGATGCCAGTCTTGCGACCAGTCGCCTGCGGACAAAGCGACGCAGCGGGGGCACGAGCAGGGCCAAGCCGATGGCGTCGGTGATCAACCCGGGAGTAATCAGCACGGCTCCGGCCAACAGGATGAGCACTCCATCGAGCATCGCATCAGCTGGTAGTGCGCCTCGGCCCACTTCGGCGTTGAAGTTCTTCCAGGCCGCCAGGCCCTGCCGCTTGGCCAGGGACGCACCGACAATACCCGTGGCGACGACCAGCCCGACGGTGACGCCGAAGCTGGGCAGGCCATCGGCGAGGGTGAACAGCAACCAGAGATCCAGCAGCGGGAGGACGATGAACAGGATCAGCAGTTTCAGCAGCATCCTGTTGAGTCCTTCTGCTGCCCGGCTAGCTGAACAGTTCGTGGACGACTTCGCCGTGCACGTCGGTGAGTCGGAAATCGCGGCCCGAGTAGCGATAGGTCAGTTGCAGGTGGTCGATTCCCAGCAGGTGCAGCAACGTGGCGTGGAGATCGTGCATGTGCATCTTCTTTTCCACTGCCGCGTGGCCGAACTCGTCGGTGCTTCCGTAGGCAAAGCCCGGTTTCAGTCCTCCACCGGCCAGCCAGACGGTGAAGCCATTGGGATTGTGATCTCGACCGGTTCCCCGGTTCTGGGCGTAGGGCGTGCGGCCGAATTCGGCACCCCACCACAGGATCGTGTCTTCCAGAAGGCCTCGTTGCTTGAGGTCCGTCAGCAGTCCGGCGATCGGTTTGTCGACCCGGCGGGCGTGCTCGGCATGCTTGGGCAGGTTCGAGTGCTGGTCCCAGGCCGGGTTGGGCGAGCCGTCTCCGTAAGTGACCTGGATGAACCTCACGCCGGCCTCGCTGAGTCGTCGGGCCATCAGGCACTGGCGTCCGAAATCGTTGGTCGGATCCTGGTTGATCCCGTACAGGGCCTGGGTCGCTGCGGTTTCGCTGGAGAGGTCGAGGATATCGGGAGCGTGGTTCTGCATCCGCCAGGCGAGTTCGAAGGAGTTGATCACCGCTTCCAACTCGGTGTCCCTGGAGCCCTGTGGCAGCTGTCCGGAGTTGAGCGAACGCAGCAACTGGAACTGTTGTCGTTGTTGTTGACGCGGGAGTCGCGTGTTGACCAGGTCGCGGATCTTTGCATCCTCAGCCGGACCCCCGGCGGTGCCCATGGTCGTTCCCCGGTAGACCGGCGGCAGGAAGGCGCTGCCGTAGTTGCGGGCCCCGCCGTTGCCCGGAGACGGGCAGATTGAGACAAACCCGGGGAGGTTTTCGTTTTCGCTGCCGAGCCCGTAGTTGATCCAGGCACCCATCGACGGGCGGACGAAGTTCGTGGACCCGCAGTGCAAAAATAGCGTGGCCGGACCGTGTGCGACTCCCTCGGTATGCATCGAGTGCAGCAGGCAGAGCGAGTCGGCGTGCCGGGCGGTTTCGGGGAACAGGTCCGACACAAAGCGGCCCGACTCGCCGTATTGTCTGAATTTCCAGAGGGGCTTCTTGAGCAGCTGCTGGCTGCCTCGTTTCCCCGACTTGGCGATGACTCGTGCGTCGTCAAACGGCAGAGTCTCACCGTCCCGCTTCAGCAGCTCTGGCTTGTAGTCGAACGAATCGACGTGGCTCGGTCCTCCCTGCATGAACAGGAAGATGATCCGCTTGGCCCGAGGGGCGAGGTGAGGCTGCCGGGCAGCCAGGGGATTGGACACTGCTGCTGCGGCCGAGTTGTCGAGCAGGCCGGTGAGCGCGAGTTGGCCGAATCCGCAGGCTGCGGTTCCCAGGGCTTGCCGACGCGTGAGATGGGCCTGTGACATGTTTCCAGGTGCTGGGGCGTGTTGGGTCAGGGTTGCTGCCGTTTCAGCGAAGGTAGCGGAAGTCGAAGGAGGCAAACAGGATCTGGATCAGCTGGGACCATTTCCGTTGCCTTGAGTCTTTATCGTCGTTTTCCGACCGCACGAATACCAGCATCGACTCCAATTCCCTGCCCGTGGGTGGGCGTCCCAGTGTGGCGAGAACTGCGAGTTGGATTCTCCGAGGGTCGTCGAGTTGTTCGAGTGCGAGCATACGTCCGGCGGCGTGGTCGGCCTGGTCGATGACCCACGGGTTGTTCATCAGGAACAGAGCCTGGGGCGTGGTGGCGGAGCTTTCGCGGCGACCGGTCACCATGCTCGGGTTGGCGAAGTCAAAGACCTTGAACAGTTCCGGCAGCGAGTTGCGGAGGACGGGCCAGTAGAGGGCGCGTCGGTTGCTGTCGTGGCGGTAGTTGTAGTCGTTGGAGGTGTCGGAACGAATCAGCGAGCCTCCGAGGTCCTTCTGCAGGCGGCCGCTGACGAACAGGATGGCATCGAGCAGGCTCTCGGCATCGAGCCGTTTTCGGTTCATTTTCCAGAGCAGGCGGTTGTCCGGGTCGCGGGCCAGCCCGAGTGTTTCGGGGCGGGAGACGAGCCGGTAGGTGCGGGAGAGGACCAGTTCGCGGAGTACGCTCTTCACCGACCAGTTCTGCTCGATCAGCCGCGACGCGAGGTAGTCGAGCAGCTGGGGATGGGAGGGTCGTTCGCCCGTGGTGCCGAAGTTGTCGGTGGTGCGGACCAGGCCCGATCCGAACAGCCAGTGCCACAGCCGGTTGGCCAGGACGCGGGCGGTGAGCGGGTTGTCGCGATGAGCGAGCCAGCGGCCCAGCTCGCGTCGCCCACTCTGCTTGTCGGTGAAGTGGGGTCGATAGTCCAGCGAGATCACCTGCAGGAAGCCTCGTGGTGCCGAGACGCCGAGATTGCGGACGCTGCCACGCACGTGGACCCGGGTGTCCTGTATCGATTTCTCCTCCTCGATCGACATGTACATCGGTTGGTCGGGTGCCTGCTGCTTGAGGACTTTCAGTTGTCGTTGCAGCTGGGCCAGCTGTTTCTGTCTGGCCGCTGTTGTTTTCAGAGGAGGAGTCTTGGCGGGAGGATCTGGTTTTTTTCCGACGAGATCCTCGGGCAGGAACTGCACCGCGTCGATGATCACCACCCCGACGGTGCCCGCGTTGGTGACCACGACCTCGTTGAGCCCGTTACGGAGGAAGCGGTGGCGTCCCAGCGAAATGAAGCGGCCACCCAGCGGCGGCGTCCGCTTCTGGTTGATCGTGATCGTCTTGCTGCCGTCGGTTCCGGTGACGGTGACCGGGACGGCCGGGCTGCGATTGGTTCCGGGCGTGTAGGCAAACCGGACCTCGTAGAACCCGTCGCGTGGAAGCCTGGGTCGAAAGCGAGCGGTCTTGTCCCCCTTTTGCTCACCCATGTCGTGGCTGTAGCCGGACCCGACGTAACTCTTGGTGTGCTGAGACTTCATCCAGCGGCCGGTGGTCACGGCCTGGAGGTCATCGACGACGACGCCGGCGACTTGTGAGAGCGGGAGTGGGGCGAGGCGGTTGGGGGTTCCGGCGACGGCCTTGAGCTTCTTGATGCGGGTTTCGAGGTTGGCCACGGTCTGCTTGTGCTGCGTGATCCGGGCTGCCTGGGCCGGGATGGTGGGCAGTGGTAGCTCGATCCACTTGGAGACGTTGGCGTGGTTGAGAGTCTTGGTGTTGCGGAGGATTCCAGCCAGGGCGTAGTAGTCGCGAGTGGGGATCGGGTCGAACTTGTGGTCGTGGCATCGAGCACAGCCGATCGTCTGAGCCAGGAAGCCTCGAGAGATCGTCTCGAGCTGCTCGTCGACGACATCCATCCGCAGCTTGTCCTTGTCCTGGTCCTCGAGATTGTTGTTGCCCAGTGCCAGGAACGTGGTGGCGACGACGTTGCGTTGTCGCTGCACGAGCGTCTCAGCTGGCAGGAGGTCACCGGCAACCTGTTCCTGGACGAAGCGGTCGAAGGGGTGATCGGCATTGAACGACTCGATCACGTAGTCGCGGTATCTCCAGGCCTCGGGAAACAGGAACCCCCTCAACGTGATCGACTCGGCAAAACGAACAACATCCAGCCAGTGTCGTCCCCAGCGTTCTCCGAAGTGGGGTGAAGCGAGCAGTCGGTCGACGAGGCGGGTGTAGGCCTGCGGCGAGTCGTCATTCACAAAGGTCTCGATCTGCGCCGGTGTCGGTGGCAGTCCCACGAGGTCGAAGTAGACCCGTCGCACCAGCACTCCGCGGTCGGCCTCTTCGACCTGTTTCAGTCGAGCGGTTTCGAGCCGGGCCAGCAGGAAGGCGTCGATGGCCGAGGAGCTTTCGCGTGGACTGTGACGGGGAACCGTCGGTCTCTTCAGCGGCTGGTAGGCCCAGTGCTTGCGACCCCGTTCGATGTTGATCCGCGACTGGCCTGCGGCGTCGCCCCGTCTCGGGTCGGGTGCCCCTTGTGTGATCCAATTCCGGAAATCCGCAATGACGCTTAAGGGCAGTTTCCCCTTGGGTGGCATCTCCAGCGTCTCGTACTTCATCGCCTCCAGTAGCAGGCTCTTGTCCGGTTTGCCCGGCACGATCACCGCCCCGCTATCACCTCCCTTACGAACCCCCTCGCGGTTGTCCAGCCTCAGGCCTCCCCGCAGTTTCTTCACTGCGGCGGCCCGGGCCGAATGGCAGGGGTAGCAGTGAGTCACCAGGACCGGCCGGATCTTCTTTTCAAAGAACCGGCTGGTCTGCGGCGAGAGCGGGGGCGGATCGGCAGCTGGGGCGGCACCGGCCAGCACTGCGAAGGTGAGGCAGAGTCGGCACGGTTGGGCGAGCATGCGGAGAAAGGAGAATCGCATCGAGACCGATTGTCGCGGCTGTGGTGGGCCGAGGCAATGAAAGATCGATCGTGGTGGTTCTGCCAAGCAAACAGGACCGGATCACCACGATCGGTGAACCGGTCCTGTTGGAGCTTTCGGCTTCAGGCCGTGAAGAGGGCGATTAGCCCCCTTTCTTGTCGCCGGATTCGTCGCCCTTGGCGGCCTTGTCGGCCGAGGGCTTGGCGCTCTCTCCGCCACCGTCGTCGCCGTAGGACGGGTCGGATGATGGATCGGCCATACCGTCATCGGAAGCGGTCGGATTTCCTTCGCAGCCGATTCCGGCCCACGTCAGCACGACCACACTAAGCATTGTCGCAAATAGCTTCTTCATTGTTGTAGCTCTATTCACTTGAACTTCAAGAAAACACCGACCGTGCCCCTTTGGCTCGGATCGAAATCAGCGGGCCGAGGTCAGGGAGACGGCCCGCGAGACTGCTGGGATCGGAAACCCTAGTTGCCGCCGCCGCCCTTGTTGATCGGACCCAGCGGATCTGCTTCGCCGCCTTCACCCTGGAGTTTCAGGATATCGGCGTCTGAGGTGACCTCGCCGGTCTTGGGATCTGCATCGCCGGGCGCCTTCTTGGTCTCACCACCGGGGCCAACGGTTTCAGACGAAATCGGCATACCGTCGCCACCGGGGTTTTCTCCGGACGAACCGGGTCCACCGCCACAGCCGATCGGTGCGGCTACCAGGACGGCGACCATCAGGGACGTAATGAGCTTCTTCATCGGTACTCCTCTTCTCGTTCTTGTTAAACGGTGTAGATCACGGGCGTCCATTGCAACAATTCCGAGCCACCACGACCAGCGTGTATTCCCGATTTGCCAAAAAAACAGTCCCGATGGGACCTCCGATCGGGCCGAATCGAGGCGGCCCGAGGACGGTTCGCGTCTTATTCGGAGTGCCGGCGACGCGGTTAGAACGGTGTCTCGGCGAGGTCGTTCATCGAGATGGTGCTGATCGAGATCAGGATCGAGTGCTCCATGTTCTCGTTGAGAAACCTCACGCTGCCGGCGACAAACAGGGCATGAGCCCCTCCGTCGTGTCGGCTGCCGGCCCCCCATGCGTAGGGATGGCCCGAACCACGATAGTCGTAGTTGAGGCCGTACTGGATCGGCAGGATCGGGTGGGTGTGCACGTAGGCCTGCAGGAAGGGTCCGAAGGCGGAGTGGGCCTTTTGAAACGGAGTTTCAATCAGGAGAATCGTTGCGGTGTGCGGGTCGAAGATGTCCTTGATTCTCGCGGCGCCGTTCTTTCCGAACGCCGTCTTGTTGTTGGAACGATCGGCCCGGTAGGTCTTCACCACCGCGTACTCGTGGTTGCGGTGCACGAACCCGTAGCTGACGCGGGTGGCGTTGCTGATCGCGTACATGGTCGGGGTGGTGCGGCTGTGCGGGTCGTCGAAGCGAATATCCGAGGGGCAGCGGAACAGTTCGATCTCGAGCTTGTCCAGGACCGCCTGAGTGCCACCTCCGCCCAAACCGTACCAGTCAGCCGTCCCGGTGGCCTGGTTCCAGTTGATGGCCTTCGCAAGTTCTCCCTGCTCGATGTGGGGTAGCAGCAACAGGTAGCCGGTGAAGTTGCGGATTGATCCGCTGCCGATGTAGCTCTGAGAATGGTATTCGCCTCCGTTGATGTAAGAGGGAGGCAGCACCTGGTGCGTCTGGTGGTAATCGAGCAGGCCCAGCCCGATCTGTTTCAGGTTGGCTCGGCACTGAGTCTTGCGAGCTGCCTCGCGGGCCTGTTGCACAGCCGGGAGCAACAACGCGATGAGAATGGCGATGATCGCAATCACCACCAACAGCTCGATTAGCGTAAAGCCTGGTGAGCGTCGACGAGCCGAGCCTGGCATCGCTGGGAATCCTCGTTGAGAACTGCTGCGAGAGGGTAAGGCCGAGTGGCCCTCTCGGCACCGTCATCATCCTCGCAAAATGGTCGGAGTGTCAACTGCCCTTGGAAGGGGTCTTGGCGGGGGCCTGGGCCGCACTTCTCACGGCGCCTGTTCGGGCAGATCCCTGGTGGTCAGGCTGAAGTTGATCTGGTTCTCACCGGGCTGGACGATCCGCATGAGCGTACTCTGGCTGTTGTAGGCCGAGCGGACCAGTTCGCGTCCATCCTTGTCGGTCTTGGAAACCGTGACCCGATTCGACCCCACCTGTGCTCCGATTCGCTTCTCGGTAAAGGTGATTTCGTAGTGTCCCAGAGAGTCGCTGGTTCCCTCGGCCGTGCTCCCGTTGTCTCTCTGGAACACCAGCTTGGCACCTCCGATCGGGTTGCCATCGAGCAGGATCAGCCCGCGAACTTCTCCGAGTGTGGACACATCGCTGGCCCCCTGGGGCGTGCTCAGGTGAAAGCTGATCGTGTTGCGACCTTCGCGGACGGTGGCTTTGAGGATGGTCTTCTTGTTGTAGAATTCCGACAGCGGTTCATCGGTGGGGTCTTCGGAGTTGGTGCCGAAGAGTCCGATGGCGACGCGGTGCTCACCCACCGGAGCCCCTTTCAGGCGGCGGTTGATCTTCAGTTCGTAGCGGCCATTTTCGTCAGTGCCGGCCGAGCAGGTTTTGGTGACATTGTTGTGGAAGTCGACCTGGGCTCCGGCCAGCGGTTTGCCATCGAGTGTGACCCAGCCAATGACGTGTCCAAGCGTCCGTCCGCCGGATGTCTTCAGCCGCAACGGCTTGGACTGGTCGCAACCAAAGAGCACCGTAACCAGAATCAACACCAGCAGGTTGGTCAATCGTCGAGCCATCGCAGCGGTTCTCCCCACATCAGCACTCATGGTTTCAGTCGGTTACCTCGTCCAGGTTGAGGCGCCTGGGACCCCCTGCCATCGTACGTTGGCGCAAGGGGCTGGGTTGGGAAAAACGGCCGACACGCGGTGGCCGCTGAAATCCCGGTAGAAAAAAAGCCGGGTACGACTCGTGATTGAGCCGTACCCGGCCAAAGAACATCCATCATGCCGCAGGGCGGCGAAACAGCGAACCTAGAATCGCTCTCCAAGCTCAACAGCTTCGCGTCCCATTATGGTCACCATCGCGTTGATGGTACCGCGTTCCAGCATTTCGTTGACGAATGTCACGCGGCCGTCTCCGAACAACACATGGGCTCCGCCATCGTGGCGACTGCCCGGACCCCATGCGTAGGGACGGTTCGAACCACGGTAGTCGTAGTTGATGCCGTACTGCATGGGCAGGATGTTGTGCGTGTGCGTGTAGGCCTGCAGGTAGGGGCCGTAGGCACGCGACCACTTTCGGTACGGAGTCTCGATCATCAACATCGTCTGCGAAGAGCCGTCGAGGATGTCAGTGATCTTGGCAGCACCGTTCTTGCCGAAGGCACTCTTCAGGTACTTCTTGGTCCACTGGCCGCCGGAATATTCCCACGTCCAAGCGAGGTCCATGCTGTAGCAAGCATAGATGGCATACTCGTGCTGCCGGTGAACGAAGCCATAGCTGACCCGACTCGCGTTGTGGATGGTGTACATGTTCTGCCATCCGTAGGTGTGCGGGTCATCGAAGTTGGCATCCGAGGGGCAACGCAGCACCTCGAGATTCTTGCCTTCGATTGCCGGCTGACGCTGTCCACCGCCCCGGGCTCGCCAATCTGCCATTCCAGTCGCAAACCGGAAATCGATGGCTCTGTGCATCGGCTCCTGGTCGATGTAAGGCAGCAGCAGCAGATAGCCGGTGTGGTTCTTGATTTGCCCATAGGGCAGGTAGTAGTAGCTGCGGACCTCGCCACCGTTCATGTACGACGGTGGGAAGGTCCCGAAGGTTTCGTGGTAGTTCATCAGAGCCAAGCCAAGCTGCTTCATGTTGTTGCGGCACTGGCTGCGGCGAGCGGCCTCGCGGGCCTGTTGCACAGCCGGGAGCAGCAACGCGATGAGAATGGCGATGATCGCGATCACCACCAGCAGCTCGATCAACGTGAAGCCACGCTTTCTCGTGTGCTGTTTTCGCATGGGAACCGTCCTATTCAATTGAGAGAGTAGAGATTTCTGATCAGAAAGATGAAGTCCGTTTCGGTTGGCTCACGAACCCTCAGGTTGGAGACAACAGATCCTACGCCTGTCGGCAGGCTCACAAGTCGCCCCGAGGCCACTCGCACTCCCGCTGGAGAACAACTCAGTTATCACCGACGAAAGGGGATGAACAAAAAACAATACGGCGATGTTGTCTCACTCCACCTCAAACCTCATCCCGGCTGATGATCGTGTCGCCACGGAATGAAAAAATGGAAGGTCTGCCGAGTTGGCCTGGGCAGTGGAGTCCTTACAACAGGCAATTCAGATGTTCTGCATGCCGGAAACAGCCTGCGGTTCCAGGACAACCCTGAAATCGACTTGTACAACTGTTCCCTTACGGTCCGCAACCACTCGCTGCGCTGATGATGCGCCGTGATCGCACCGAACCCGGGGTGGCGTTTCCCCCCTTTCCTGAAAACCGGGATTTGCTGACGAGGAGACCTGGGGCGGAGAGAACCCCCACCCTACGAAAGAACGTTCTTAAATTATTATGTCGCTTTGACGAAGTCCTTGTCAAAGCCAAACCCTTTTGGAGAGGGCAAGACCCGACCCCGTCGCCGTGGGAAGACGATCGGCAAAAAAAACCGGGCCCGGGTCGTTTTCGACCCGGGCCCGGTGAAGATCAACGATCAGGCCGTTTGTCACAAGCGTGTCGAGTCTAGAATCCTTCTCCCAACTCAACCGCTTCGCGTCCCTTGATGGTGGTCAATGCGTTCAAGGTGCCACGCTCCATCGTCTCGTTGACGAATTTCACGCGGCCGTCTCCGAACAGCACATGGCATCCGCCGTTGTGGCGACTGCCCGCACCCCATGCGTAGGGACGGCCCGAACCACGATAGTCGTAGTTGATGCCGTACTGCCTGGGCAGGATGTTGTGCGTGTGCGTGTAGGCCTGCAGGTAGGGGCCGTAGGCACGCGACCACTTTCGGTACGGGGTTTCGATCATCAACATTGTCTGCGTGGCACCGTCCTTGATGCTGCCGAGCCTCGCGGCACCGTTCTTGCCAAAGGCTGTCTTGTACCACACGAGATCCCGCCCGTAGGTGTTGTAGATGGCATACTCATGGTGCCGGTGAATGAAGCCATAGCTGACCCGACTCGCGTTGTGGATGGTGTACATGTTCTGCCATCCGTAGGTGTGCGGGTCATCGAAGTTGGCATCCGAGGGGCAACGCAGCACCTCGAGATTCTTGCCTTCGATTGCCGGTTGACGCTGTCCACCGCCCCGGCTTCGCCAGTCGGCCATCCCCGTTGCAAACCGGAAGTCGATCGCGTCGTACATAGGTTGCTGATCGAGGTAGGGCAGCAGTGCCAGGTATCCAGTGTGGTTCTTGATCTGCCCGTAGGGCAGGTAGTAGTAGCTGCGGACCTCGCCTCCGTTGGTGTACGAAGCGGGAAACACCTTGAAGATCTCGTGGTAGTTCATCAGGGCCAAGCCCAACTGCTTCATGTTGTTGCGGCATTGGCTGCGTCGAGCGGCCTCGCGGGCCTGTTGCACAGCCGGGAGCAGCAACGCGATGAGAATGGCGATGATCGCGATCACCACCAGCAACTCGATTAGCGTGAAGCCACGCTTTCTCGTTTGCTGTTGAGGCATCGGGCTAGTCCTTTCTCGGCCCCGCTCCGGGACCCCCCATGAGACGCAAATGAATTAAAATAGACGAAAAATTCATTCCGCGTCGCCCCGCGATCCGAGTGGCGTTCGCAGAGACGAGACCGTGTGGACACGGATAAGCTTGCGAGGATGGCAGTGTCGGCGGATGATCGTGAAGATCCGCCCCGTGACAGCACGAACGAAGCCCTCTCCCCCCATTGTGGCGCCGAGGCGAATAGAATGTCAAAGCCAAATGAGTGCCTCGAAGGGATGGTGAAGCCTCCCGGCAGCCACAGTCCCCAGCTCTGGATTTGGCTGTTGCTGCTGGCCGTGGCGGTATTGGCCGGTAGCCTGTTCTGGTGGGCCAATCCAGTTCGCGATTCCATCGCTCAACTCGCCGAGGCTCGAACTTTTCTCGAGGCCGGAAGGCTCGATCAATCGGCCCGATCGGCCGAATTGGCTTTCGAGTGGTCCGAGGGCGACTCGGTGACTCGAGGCGCCGCGGCACTCGTGCTGGCCCGCATCGCCGAGGACCGTGAGCATCTCTCGGATGCCGCCTCGTGGTACGACCGTGTCCCCGACGCGTCTTCGGATGTCTCCACCGCCCGGCTCTCCGCCGGCATGCTCTACGCCGATCAACTCCACCGGCTCGGCGATTCGATTGACCGGTTCACCACGGTCCTGCGGATCGATTCCGGCAGCCTACTGGCTCGACGCCGCCTGGCCCAGATGCTGGGCCTGGCCAATCGCAATCACGAGGCCCAGGGGCACCTGGTGGCCCTGGTCCGACTCGGCAGCATCTCGCATCTGGAATTGCTGCTGTTGATACTGGGCGAGGAGACGATCGACAGTGCTGAAGTACTCGGGCGTTACAGCAAAGCAGCTCCATCCGACCCGCATCCGCTGATTGCCCTGGCCCGATTGGCCAGCCAGTCCGACGACACGCTCGAGGCCGGAAGACTGCTCGCGCAGGCGATTGCTGCCGACGGCACACTGGTCGAGCCGGTGGTGCGACTCGGCGAACTGCTCGTCAAGACCCGCGACCTCAGGGGGTTGTTGAAGTGGGAGCAGGAACTGGTTACGGCCGGAGTGCGTGAGCATCCCGGAGGCCAGGTAGTCCGCGGCGACATGTTTCGACTGGCCGATGCCCCACGACGAGCTGCTCGCTGCTACCTCGAGGCGGTGCGGCTGGATCCGAATCGCCCCGAGGCGTGTTACCGACTGGGCAGGATCCTGGTCGGGCTGGGAGACCGCGAGCAGGCCGCTGCATTTCTCGAGCGGGCTCGGCGTGTCGAGGCCTATGTCCAGGCTGCCAAGGTGGCCGAGTCGGCCGAGGCGGTTGACGACTTGGTTCGCCGGTCCGCAGAACTGGGCCTGTCTTGGGAAGAATATGCATGGAGCGGGTTGCAGGTCAGGGTTCGTCCCGAGGACACCAGCCTGACCGAGAAACTGCTGCAACTTAAGGAGACGCTGAAGGGACTGCCCCTGCAGAGGACTCGGCCCGGAGCCAATCCCGCTCAACGGCTCGATCTCTCCAGCTACCCCGATCCTGAACTCGATGCCGAGTTGATCGCCCGGCTCAATCGCAAGCTCGTCCCAGGCTCCGGGGTGGTCGATCGAGAGATCAGGTTCGATGAGATCTCCAAGGCGGCGGGTCTTGATTTCCGATTCGTCAACGGAGCCAGCCGTCCCGAGGACATCCGCTTCATGTATCAGACGACCGGCGGAGGCGTCGGGGTCGTGGACCTGGATCGCAACGGGTGGCCTGACCTGTGGTGGACCCAGGGGACGACCAAGCCCACCGACTCCGACGGCACGCACTCCGACGCGTTGTACCTCAATACCGGCGACGGCAAGGTACTCGACGTCAGCCTCCAGGCCGGCATCGCCGAGACCCGCTTCAGCCAGGGACTGGCCGTCGGCGATGTCGACGCCGACGGGTTCCCGGACGTGCTGGTGGCCAACCTGGTCGAGAACCGGTTGTGGATGAACAACGGAGACGGGACGTTCACCGCGGTTGAACTGGCCGGTGCCGGTCAGAAGCGGTGGACCACCAGTTGCCTGATCGCCGATCTCGATGGCGACGGCCTGTCGGACCTGTACGAGGTGAACTACCTGGCCGGGGACGACGTGTTCAGTCGTCGCTGCGAGGGTCCTGACAAGTCGGTGGGAATCTGCACGCCGCAGACCTTTTCGGGTGCCACCGATCGCATTCTCCGTAACCTCGGCGATGGCCGGTTCCAGGAGGTGTCGTCGCGCTGGAAACTCGAGCGGCCCGGCGGATCGGGACTGGGCATTGTCGCCGCCCGCCTGGGCGACTCGACACCTGCGGGACGACTCGACCTGTTCATCGCCAACGACACCCGAGCCAACTTCCTGTACCAGCCCGGGATGTCGGCCGAGGGTGTGCCGGCGGGGTCCTGGCGGGAAACCGGGCTCGAGCAGGGAGTGGCGCTGAACGACTCGGGGCGGGCCGAGGCCTGCATGGGGATCGCCGTCGGCGATGTTGATGGGGATGGCCGAATCGACCTGTTCGTGACCAACTTCCTGGATGAGACCAACACCCTGTATCGCCAGAATGACCGGGGCGGCTTCACCGACGGCACCCGCGCCGCAGGACTCGAGTCGCCCAGCCGAGATCAACTCGGGTTCGGAGCCCAGTTCCTCGATATCGACCTCGACGGGGCGCTTGACCTCGTGCTGACCAACGGTCACATCGAGGAGACCGGCCCGGAGGGTCGGCCGTTCCGGATGCCTCCCCAGGTGTTCCTCAACGATGGCTCGGGTCGGTTTCAACTGGTGGACGCAAAGCGGCTGGGCAAGTTCTTCGAGGGCAAGTACCTGGGACGCGGGCTGGCCCGGCTCGACTTCAATCGCGACGGGGCCCCCGATGTCGCCATCAGTCACGTCGACCGACCGGCCGCCCTGCTGATCAACCGGACTCCCGAGCGAGGCCATCACCTGACGGTGCGGTTGGTGGGAACGAGTCTCAGCCGAGACGCGATCGGAACGACTCTGGCCTACCGGCTGGGTGAGCGTCGGGTGGTGAGGCAGTTGACGGCCGGGGATGGGTTCCAGGCGAGCAACCACAGGCTGCTGCTACTGGGGCTGGGTGAGTCGGAGTCGGTGCCGGCCGTCGAGGTCACCTGGCCATCGGGGCGAACCCAGGTGTTCGACGGGCTGCCGTTGGATGGGGAGGTGGTGTTGGTCGAGGGCCAGGCGGTTGCGTTTCGTTTACCGGCTCCCGAATCCGTTGGGCGGTAGCAGGCGAGCCTGGGTTCGGTGAGTCTTCGCCTTCTGGGAGTCTCCTGCCCGCTCGTACAGCGGCACCAGCGCGCGGTGGATCGACCCCTGGCCGGGTGCGATGGTGAGCACCTTTTCGAAGGCGGCAATCGCTTCGGGAAGTTTTCCGGTCCGCGAACGGCAGTGGCCCAGCAGGGTCCAATCGAGAGGGTCGCGTCGGGTGGTGGTCAGTTCTTCCAGCAGCGGGATCGCGGCTTCCAGTTTGCCCCGTTGCATCAGCACCTGCACCTTCACGTACAGTGCCACCGCCCGAGTGGCGGCGTCGACGTGTTCTGAATCGAGGACCTGGCTGGCTTCCCGATCGGCCGCGGGCACCTGCTTGGCCTCCCAGGCGATCTCGGCTCGAGCCGCATCCAGTACCGCATCTCCGCGGATCTCTTTCGCAGCTCGCCTGAGCAGCCCATCGGCTCGGACCAGGAACTGGACATGTTGCCAGGGTCGCTGGAAATGCAGGCGGTAGTAGGCCAACCCCAGCATGCGGTCCCGCTCGGCAGAAGAGAACCGCGACAGGTCCTGGATCGTCTTCAACTCGCCGTCGGCGGCCAGGCCGACCTTGGAGTCGCTTGCCGTCTTGGCCTCGTTGGGCTGGTACACGGCGATGCGATGGTGCGTGAAGGCGATGTGAGGAATGTCGGTGTCGACCTCGGGCATGTGGCACCCGGCGCACGAGTCGGCCAGGTGCCGGGTAGCTGTTCGAGCGGCAGGGGCCTCGCCGCAGTCGTTCCCCTGGTGGCATTGCAGGCACTTGGTTCGAGCGAACCGGGCCCGTGCGATGGCGTCCTGGGGTCGGTGAGGGTTGTGCGAGTCGTGGCAGGTGATGCACGAGAGCGTCTGGTCCTGCTGGTAGCAGCGGCTGTCCCGGAGTTGGTCGACGTGGCCGACGACGGTCATCTCTGGTCCCGACCCGATGAGTCGAAACTCGATCCGCTCATCCGAGAGCGGCAGTCCTGGCCGAAAGTCGCCCGGCCGTCTGCCTCGGACTGTGACCTTCACATCCCCCTGCAGGTGGCATTGCTGGCAGATCGCCTCGGCCAACGGGCGATCCAGCCGCCTGGGGTTGACGATCGTAAGGTCGGCGGGCCGATCATCGAGCAGCTCGGATGCCGAATCGGAGTGGCGGGCGACGTGCCTCGACCCCGGACCATGGCAGCGTTCGCAACCGATCGACAACTCGTTGTGAGGAAACGTGAATCCTCGAGGTTCAACCGGTTCGACCAGTCCGGCATGGCACAGCAGGCAACTGTGGGTGGCTCGTCGCCGGAACGAGCGGTGGATCGAGTGGTCATAACCCGGCGACATGTCCCAGGCCTGCCGTTGGGCGTACCAGGTCACGGGTGATTCGATGAGCGACCCATCGAGTTCGACGAGGTAGGTTCGCGAGAAGCGGCCCGATCCGACCAGGTAGTCGAGCGGGTGATCTGAGAGCGGGACCAATGTGCCGTCCTTGAGCACCATTGACTCGCGGTGGTGCAGCGTGGATTCGACACGAACCACCTCGTACGCCCGGCCGCTCTTGTGGTGCACGAACTTCGCGTCAGGCGGTTCGTCCTCGGATGCCACGCGGCTCATCGACCTGGCGTGGGAGGTGGTCTTCCATGTTGCGTGTTGGTCCGAGTGGCACGTGACGCACTGCTGGGATCCCACGTAGTCGACATCGACGGCGGCGTTCTGGAACTTCGACTCGGCACGTGGTGGCACCGGCGTGGCCACGGTGGCGGTTTCGGCGGTCGCCTCGCCATCGACCTCCGGCTCGGTCTCATCCCCGCAGCCACAGCCCAGCGGGAGAGCGACGGCCAGCAGCAGGGCGAGACGGTTCGAGCGGATCAGGGCCATGGTCGGGTTTCAGGTGGCAGGGGAGTCAGTTCTTCTTATCGACAACCACCATGCCTCGGCCTTCGATGATTTTCAGCGTGCGATCGGTCTGGACGGGCCCGAGATCCTGTTTGAGTCCCGAGGGCCAGCGGATCGAGAGTTGGTCGAGCTGCGTGGCCAGGCCGGTGCCGATCAGCAGCTGTCTCTGGTTGCTGACCAGGTACCCATCGCCGGCGGTCAGTTGGGCGACCCAGGTGCGGTCGCCGGCCCGGGCGGTCACCGTGGCTCCGATGGCATCTCGTGATGACACGGTGCCCACCAGCCTGATCACGAGGTAGTGCCCGGTGTCCGGTGTGGTATTGGTCAACAGGGCCAGAGGCGAGTCGAGGTGCGTGATCACCGCGTCGGGACGTCCATCGTTGTTCCAGTCGAGCCCTGCGAGTCCTCTACCGATATAGTTTCGCGTGAAGTACTGCCCCAGTTGTTTTCCGGCGACCATGGTGAAGCGGCCTCTGCCGGAATTGCGATAGCACCGCGGGGGCATTTCGAATTGTTCTCCGTTGCGGACATGTCCGGCGATGTGTCCGTTGGTGACCATCAGGTCGAGGTCTCCGTCGAGATCCGCGTCGAGGAACTCGGTGCCCCAGCCGACCAGGCGGAAGCCGTCGTCGAAGAGTCCGGCGGCCCGTGTGCGGTCCAGGAACATGCCGCCCCCGAGTCGCTGGCCGTTGGATTGGCGGAGCGAGTAGAGCGTATTGGACTGGCCGATGTAGTTGGTGACGAACAGGTCGAGCGTCCCGTCGCCGTCGACATCTCCGACGGCGATCCCCATGCAGGCCTCGGGATCTCCCGAGTCACTGAACGCCAACCCGGACCGCAGTGCGTTTTCGACCAGGGTCAGGCCGTCGTCGGTCTGGGTCGGCTGGTTGCGGAACAGGAAGTTGGGCCGGGTGTCGTTGGCGATGAAGAGGTCGAGACGCCCGTTGCCGTCGAAGTCGGCGGCGATGGCTCCCAACCCCTTCCCCTCGGCCTGGGTCACTCCGCTCGAATCGGTCACGTCGCGGAATCGTCCGTCGCCGGAGTTGAGGAACAGGCGGTCCTGTGCGGCGTTGAAGTCGCCGGGCCCGCAGGGTCGCACGACGGGGATATTGGGTGGGCAGGAGGGCATGAAGACGTCGTCGGCGGAGAGGTAATTGACGACGTACAGATCGGGCAGACCGTCCCCGTTGAGATCGGCCAGCAGGCTACTCACCGACCACTCGCTCCCACCCACTCCCGACCTGCGGGTCTCGTCACTGTAGGTCCCGTCGCCGTTGTTGATCAGCAGCGAGTTGCTGCCGACGTTGGTCACGTGGATATCGGCAAACCCGTCGCTATTGACGTCTCCGATGGTCACCCCCTGGCCGTAGTCGGTCTGGTTGAGCTTGGCCTGCAGCGTGATGTCCTGGAACCGTCCATCGGCGGTGTTTCGGAACAGGCGATCTCGGGGAGGCACTTGAGGCGGCCTGACCGGTGGCCGGGTGGTGGAGTAGATGGAATTGACCCGTCGGTGGCTGCCCTGGGTGAGGTAGAGGTCGGGCCAGCCGTCGCAATCGAAGTCAAGTACCCCGGCGCCCCCCCCGATCGTCTCGGGCAACCGGCTGCTTTCGATCTCAGACGACCGGTCACTGTAGTAGTGGAAGTCGAGTCCGGCGGCGGGGGCATCGTTGCGGAATGTGATCGGTCCCAGCGAGTTCTTCGGCGTCTTGCTGTCGGGTGTCCGTGTGGTCGTGTTGCGGGTCCAGGCGGGGGCGGGGAGATCCGAGAGATCGACGGTTGCCAGTGGGGTGAACTTCTTGATCGTCCGCGGGGTGTCTCTTTTTTCGATGTAGGGCCTGAGGTCCTTGAGGTGTTTTTTGGGCCACTGGAGTTTCTGGTCCTTGCGGAGGGCAAACATCGACCACGCCACCGCCTCCCACGCCCGCCCCAGCTTCCGGTTCAACTCGACCAGCCGCCGAACCCTGGGTTCGATCGCTCCACCTCCGTATCTTCCGTTGCCCGACAGCCCGCGGAGCAGGGTGACCAGTTCCGAGAGTTGCTGGGCACGTTGTCGGAATTGAGTGGACTCGACGGGGCGTCCGAGCCGGTCGAGCGACTGGGCCAGTTGCAGGTTGGCGGCCAGGTGGTTGGGATCCCGCTTGAGGCATTCCCACAGGCAGCGGGTGGCCACCTGGTCCTGGTCCACGTGAGTGGCCCAGGTGGCTCTTGCGAACCAGGTCCGAGCGTCCTGGTTGGCGGATTCGGGGACCCGCTTGTTCCAGTCGAGGAACTTGCGGGAGTCGCCCGAGTGTGCCAGCAGCAGCCCGAGCATCGCCCACGCCTCGCTCTGCTCGGGGTCCTCTGCGAGGACCCTTTCGAGCAGCTCAATGGCCCGGCTCGCCTGGTTCTTGATCGTGGCCAGTCGTGCCAGGCCGATGGTGGGGATCAGGTCATCGGGGACCGCCTTGCGGGCCCGGTCCAGGAACTCGTCTCGCTTGATCCGGGTATTTCCCTCGCGGGTCTTGAACGACAGCGACTCGATGACCCATTCGGAGTTGCCCAGCAGGAGCAGGTGCTGGTCGGTGTGCTTGTTGTCCTTCACGACGCTCATGAGGATTTCTTCGGCCGCACCCCGGCGGCCCTCGGCTGCCAGCAGCGTGACCAGTCCTCGTCGTGCGGTGTCGTTCTTGGGGTCGAGTTTGAAGGCCAGGCGGTAGTGTCTTTCGGCATCACCCAGCCGATAGAGTCGTCGTGCCAGCACGTCGCCGGCCAGCGAGTGGGCTATCGCCATTTCGTCGACGCGGCCGCCCACCTTGACGACATTCAGAAAACACTCAACCGCCTCCTCGAACCGTCCCTGCTGCACGGTGGCCTCTCCGGCGACGATCCACGCCGCCACGCGAAGTGTGGTGCCCTGATCCAGGGCGGCCCGAGCCAGCGTTTCGGCGTTGGGGAAATCGCGGCGGTCGAGGGCCTTCTTGGCCCGAGCCAGCAGGATGTCGGCCTCGGTGAGATCGGGCTTCCGTTCCATCAGGCCCGTACACAGCAGTACGATCGCCACGCTGCCGCCCAGCAGCAGCGAGACGACGATCAGAGGGACTCGGAAACGACCGGACATCTCGTGCTGCTCCAGCGGGTCAATCCGCTTTCGGTGTTAGGGACGTGGTTTGAGGCGGACGGCGTTTGGGGCCGTGCTGGCAATCTGGTGCCGCTCGCGACATGATTTCACGATAGTGCCGCTCACCCCGTCACGCAATCTGGGTCGATCGGACTGATGAGTTCAAGTACGGCCGAGGCCTTCCGCGATGCCCGATTGGGTCTACACCTCGCTGATCAGCTCGATTGTCTTCTGGTTTCTGGTGATCGCCCTGCTTTCCTACGCCGGGGGCTGGTGGGCGTTGGCGCGAGAGTACCGCGAGGATGCTCTGACGGTGGCCGATGGGCCGAAGTGGAACTTCCTGAGCGTGTGTCTGAGAAAGTGGTGCGGATACAACGGGGGCGTGGTGGTCATCGCCGGCGAGACCGGACTCAGGCTGTCGGTGTGGGCCATAATTCGGCCGGCGCATCCGCCGCTGTTCTTGCCCTACGCCGAAATGGAATTCGAGGATCTGAAGGTGCTGGGTGGTGTGCGGACACGGGTGCGGATGCAACGAGTCTCCTCGGTCACTATCGACGTGCTGCCCAAGGTCCTCGAACGATTCCGCGGAAGCGAGCCCGAGGCCGGTGCGACTGACTGACTGACACGGCACGACGTCTCGACTTCAGGAGAGATCCACAGCATGGCGAGCGAACAGGATGGCACCCCGCCCGTGGTTGGCCAGGGTGAGTACCGCTACGAACCTCTGCCCGGCTGGGACCAGTTGCCAGCCGGGTGGAATTACGGCGAGGTGGTCGGGGCGGCCACCGACTCGGCCGGGAATCTCTACGCCTTCAACCGCAGCGAACATCCGGTGATCGTCTACTCATCCGACGGTCGCTTCTTGTACAGCTGGGGCGAGGGCCAGTTCGTGAGGCCTCACGGTATCTGGATCACCCAGGACGACGTGATCTGGCTGACCGACGACCACGGCCACGTGATCCATCGCTACTCCAGCGACGGCTACCTCGAGCAGACTCTCGGGACTCCCGGCGCCGGAAGTGACACCGGTGTCACGGACATGAACTACCTGACCATCCAGCAGCCGGGGGGTCCGTTCAACCTGCCCACGAATCTCGCCGTGGCCCCCGACGGCCGGCTGTTCATCACCGACGGCTATGGCAACTGCCGGGTCCACCGGTTCTCGGCCGAGGGTGAGTATGAGATCAGCTGGGGGACCGCAGGTGATGGCGATGGCGAATTCCATCTGCCTCACGGTATTGATGTGGCTGGCGACGGGACGGTGTTTGCCTGCGATCGCGAAAACAGTCGGATCCAGCTCTTCGATGCCGATGGCGGGTTTCTCGAGGCATGGACCGACGTGGCTCGTCCGTGCGAGGTCTTCATCGACCGCGACGATGTGGTCTACGTCGCCGAACTCGGCTGGCATGCCGGGCTCAACGACCAGCGATTCGACCAGACCGGGGGCAGGATCAGCATCTTCAACCGATCCGGCGAGCTGCTGTCGAGGTTCGGCGGAGGGGCCAATCCGTACCAGCCCGGTGACTTCGCCGCACCCCACGACATCTGGGTCGACGACAACGGAGATATTTATACATCCGAGGTGATCGTCTCGGCCGCCGTTCCCAAGGGGCTGGTTGAAGCGGACTGCCCCAGCCTGCAGAAATTCCGACGACTGAGGACATCCGAAGACAACTCTTCGGCGAACTGAACCTGTCGCCCATTCCCGACCGCTTCCAGGCCAACCGAGACCAGCCGAAATGGATCACCAGTTCACTCCGACTCACTACTTCACCACCCTGGGTCCTCACGAGCCGGTGCTAACCGTCCAGCCGGGCGATTCGGTTGTCACCACCACCGTCGATGCTCGCGGCCGCGACGCGAACCGCGAACAGGCCACGCCGCGTGGCAATCCTCAGACCGGCCCATTTTTCGTCGAGGGTGCCAAGCCGGGTGATACCCTGGTGGTGAAGCTCGACAAGGTGATGCCCAACCGCGACTGGGCCTTCTGCGGCACCAGCGTGGCGGCCAACGTGGTGCGGCCGGACTTTGTCAGAGAGTTGCCCGAGGCGGGGATGGCCGAGTGGGATGTTGATGTCGAGGCGTGGACGGCGACGCTGACGACCCCCGAATCGAAGCTGGGCCGCCTGACCCTGCCGCTGGACCCGATGGTCGGCTGCTTCGGAGTGGCGGCCAAGGGGGGCCAGGCGATCTCCACGGCCACCTCGGCCGAGCACGGTGGCAACATGGACTACCGCGGATTCCGGCAGGGAGTCACCGTCTACTTCCCGGTGTTCGAACCGGGAGCGTTGTTCTTCCTGGGCGACGGACACGCCGTGCAGGGCGATGGCGAGATCGTCGGGTCGGGCCTGGAGATCTCGATGGACGTCCAGGTGACGCTCGACCTGATCCCCGACCACGAGATCGGTTGGCCGCGAGGTGAGAACGAACGGGAGATTTTCACGGCGGGCAACGCGCGGCCGCTGGACGAGGCGACTCAGAACGCGACCACCGAAATGCTCCGCTGGCTGGTGCAGGATTACGGGCTCGATCCCCTGGGAGCCAACCTGCTGCTGGCCCAGTGCGTCCGCTACGACCTGGGCAACATGTTCGACCCTGCCTACACGATGGTCTGCAAGGTGCCACGCGAGTTCCTGCCGATCTCCGAGTCGTCAGCGGACTGAAAACAGCGCCATCGGGGCCGCCTTCAGCAGGGTCTCCAGCCGTTGGGCGATGGCTCGCGCGGCGACCGCATGAGCGATCTCGTTGGGATGCGTGTCACCGGGGTGGACCCACAGGCCGCTGGTGTCGCCACTGGCACGTTGAGCCAGGGGTTCCCAGAGGTCAATCACCTCCGCCGACCCGCACAGATCGGCAACCTCCAGGTGCAACGCTCTGAACGGGTGAGCGGCCAGGTCGTAGAGCATCGGGAACACGACGACTGCCAGGGTCGGGTCGATCTGCTGCAGGGCCTGAAGCTGGCCTTTGCACCGCGTCCAGTCCCCGGAATCCGACCCGTTCAGTTCACGGTAGTATTCCAGCGTTGCGCTGTTCAGCTTGCCCCCAGCCCAGTTCTTCCAGGCCAACCGGCCCAGCCGCGATCCGGTCCACCAACCCTCGGGCGGACCGGTCCATCGTGCCCGTCGCGATTCGATCGACCGCGGCACCCTGATCGGCTGCCCTGACGCTTCATCCAGCCGAAACAACCGCTGCTCGGCGTCGTTGAGCACGAAGGTGTAGACGACCAGGTCGGGGTCGAGGTGGCGGGCATAGCGTTGCCAGGTCCAGAGTGCGTCGGACGTGTTGTGGCCACCGACGCCGAAGTTGTAGAGCTCGACCTTTCGGTTCAGCGCCGATCCCAGTCGCCGAGCGATCCGCTCGACAAACGTGTCCGCGTCGTGGACCCCTTCGCCGAAGGTGACCGAATCGCCCAGGAAGACGATTCGCAGCACGTCTTGGCCCTTCTCGCCAAGCGGCTCGATGCGGCCTCCCCGAGACTCCACCAGCGGGAACTCCTTGCCGCGGAATCCGAGCGAGTTGGTGGTGTGCGTCACCGTGTGGCCCGGTCCGAAATAGTCTCGCGGATCCGACTCGTAGATGAACCTGATCACCTCCGACGGCTTGTTCACGTGGCGAATCCAGCCGTCAGCGTCGGGATCTCCGACCAGCATGAACTGGGGTGGAAAGGAATGAGCCCGAGCAAACCTCGGCTGGTCGCCGAGCCACATCACCAGTTCGGCAAACAGGAGCGCCGCGACCAGGCTGACAATCGTTATCGCCAGCCGCCGCCTGCCTGCCCCGGCCCCGGTCGACTCCTCAATCGTCTCATTGACCGCCTCGGTCGTCATGGCGACCAGTCTCCTGGAGTGAGCAGCGGCCTGAGGGTTTCGACGAGTTGATCGGCGATCCGTGAGTGGGCGGGGAGGGTGACGTGGACGATGTCCAAAAACAGCTCGGGCCGATCCTCCTGGTCAGCCCAGTCCTGCAGTTGAGGGACCAGGTCCAGAAGCGGGACCTGCCGCCGCCTGGCGAAGTGAAACAGTTCGAATTGCCACGGAGTCCGCTCATCGCGGTCGTCGGTCACCTGGAAGCGTTCGCACCATGAGATCAGCACCAGCCGGGCACCCAGTCGGCGTGTGCGTTGACGGATGCGGGTCAACAGGCCTCGGTACTCCTCGGGCGACACTCGTTGCCGCGGGCCGGTCGTCGGGCGTTTCGGGGGTGCGTGGCCCAGTTGCCAGAGTCGTGCGGCGAGGTGGCTGGTGGCCAGCCAACCGGGCGGAGCCAGCGTGGCGTGTTCGAGATCGCTTCGGCCATCCCACTCGGCTCGGTCGTTGAACCCGAAGCAAACGACCACGATGTCGGGTTGAACCCGGGGGCCTTCGACATCCAGCACACGCCAGCCCTGGTACAGCGAGTAGCCCGGGACGCCGGCGTTGATGCATTCGAAGTGCCGGTCCGGAAACTGCTTGTTGAGTCGATCCTCGCACCCGGCCACGTACGTTTCGTTGAAGCCGACTCCATAGCCGAAGGTGCACGAATCGCCGAGGAAAAGGATGCGTGTCTCGCCGTCGGGCTTCGTGGCAGCAACCTGGTGGTCTTCTCGGAAGCCGCGGCTGTTTGAGATCACTCCAAAGAACGGACCGCGGGGGCCGGGACCGGATTCGGGCAGTCGGCTTTCCGGAACCAGTCGCCAGAACCGATCCGGGTCGCTGGCCAACACGCCGCTGAATCTCTCCAGCTGCAGCTGCTTCAGTTCCTGGGTGTCCTGGCTGAAGCGGATCGAGACTGGCTGGTTGAGCAGGATGCGGACGACGAATTCGGCGGCGACGAGCATGCCGACGAGTACGGCGGCGGCCAGCAGCAGGCGTTTGCCCAGGGGCTTGCGATTGGCGGTGTCGTTCATGATCGCGTGTGGCTCGATATGGGAGGCCGGCCGCAGCGCCGCCGGGCTCGGCCTCGTCCAGTCTACCGGGAATCCGACAAAGGGGTCAGGCCCGGCTGCGGTCCGCCGAAGGCGGATCTGATCCCCGAGCCTCATCTCCGCTATTGGTCGGCTTTGCCGAGATGACGTATGCTCGAAACCGCTCGAAACCGCTCGTAACGAGCAATCTCACGCGGCAACAGCCAACGCCAACAGGACCTGCGGGTGGCCAGACAGGGTGAACCTCTGCGAGTGGACATGCGGGTGGCCGCTGGCGTGCTGGTGCTGCTGACGGTAATCGCCTTCGGGCCCGGTTTAGGCGGCGAGTTCATCTGGGACGACGATGCCCACGTCAGCGACAGCCGACCGGTGGTCGACCCCGGTGGCCTGCCGGCGATCTGGCTCGAACCGGGCAGCGTCCCGCAGTACTACCCGCTGACGCATTCGAGCTTCTGGCTCGAGTACCGGTTCTGGGGTGACAACCCGCTGGGCTACCACGCGGTGAACATCCTGCTGCACGCCGCGTCGGTAATCCTGCTGTGGCGAGTGCTGGTGGGTTTGGGTGTGCCGGGAGCCTGGCTGGCGGCGGCGCTCTTTGCGGTGCACCCGGTGCATGCCGAGAGCGTGGTGTGGATCAGCGAACGCAAGAACACCCTCTCGGGCCTCTTCGCCCTGGCCTCGACCTGGGCATGGCTTGTGTGGTGGCGAGCCGAACGGGGTTCGGCAACAGGTCGCTGGTGGCTGGCCTTGCTGCTGTTCGCCGCGGCGCTGCTCTCCAAGACCGTCACCGCCACACTGCCGGCGGCGTGGTTGGTGATCTGCTGGTGGCAGAGCGGTCGAGTCGGTCGTCGCGAGTGGCTGGGGGTACTGCCGATGCTGCTGTTGACGGTGCCGATGGGCCTGATGACCGTCTGGACCGAACAGCAGCATATCGGAGCCGGCCGACTCGACCTGGGACTCTCTGTGCCGGACCGCCTGCTGGTGGCCGGCCGGGCTCTTTGGTTTTACGCCGGCAAGTTGGCCTGGCCGAGTGACCTGGCGTTCATCTACCCGAGGTGGTCGATCGATTCGGCCTCGTTCACCGGGTGGCTCTACCCGCTTCTGGCCGTGGCGGTCATCGGGCTGTTGTGGTGGGGTCGAGGCCGGATCGGTCGAGGCCCACTGGCGGCGGTGCTGCTGTTTGCCGGCACGTTGGCCCCGGCACTGGGATTCGTCGATGTCTACCCGATGCAATTCTCGTTCGTCGCCGACCACTTCCAGTACCTGGCCAGCATCCCCCTGTTGACCGGTGCGGCCTGGCTGATCGTCACCCGCTGGTATGCCTCTCATGGAGTGGCCCTGGTGCTGGTGCTGGTCGGCGTGAGCTTCTTTCACTCCCGGGTCTTTCTCGATACGTCGATCCTCTGGAGCGACACGGTCAAGAAGAACTCTCGCTCGCCGCTGGCCCTGACCAGCCTGGGGAACGAGCTGGGAAAGGCCGGGTCGCACGAGCAGGCCGAGCGACGACACCGGCAGGCGATCGACGTCGATCCCCGCTTCCCCGATGCGTGGGTCAACCTGGCGGTTGAGTTGCAGAGCCAGGGGAGGAATGACGAGGCGTTCGAGGCGGCCGGGCGAGCGGTCGAGTTGGCTCCCTGGCTGCCCCGGGCCCGGGTCAACCTGGCGATGGGGATGGTCGAGCGGGAACGCTACGATGAAGCGGTCGAGCAACTCGAGGCGGCGTTGGATACCGACAGCGGGTTCATCACGGCGTGGGCCCAACTGGCCCGCATCGAGCTGCTCAGAAACAACGAGGCCGGACTCAAGCGCGCTCTCGAGGGTCTGCGACAACTCGATCCGGGGCTCGCCGACAGGTTCGCCCACGAGTTCGAGCAGAGCCTGCCGCACAACGGCGGCCCCAGCCCATGAATGCCACCAATCCAAGTGACCTGCTGACTGAACCGGTTGCCGATGCGGATGCCGGGGTTGCCCGCCCTCGGAGGTGGAAGATGAGACTACTGGCGGTCTCGTTGCCGCTGGTGCTGCTGGTGCTGCTGGAACTGGTCTTCCGCGTGGCCGGGCTGTTTCCCGACAACAGCAGCCGGCTGAACCCGGTCGGCTTCGAAGCGGGAACCCGGTTCTTTCCGCAGTGGGACCAGGAGTTTGCCGCAGCCAAGCCCCCGGGAACTCGACGGATCTTCACGCTGGGCGGGTCGTGCACCTATGGCTTCAGAGTCGATCGACCGTTTGGTGAACTGCTGGCCGAATCGCTTGGTGAGCGGGGAGGCCGGGTCGAGGTGATCAACGGGGGCTACCCGGCCTACGGTAGCCATCGCGTGCTGGCGATCGCCCGCCGCGCGGCCGAGTTTTCTCCGGATTGGTTCGTCGTCTACATGGGCCACAACGAGTTCCTCGAGGACGTGTTCTATGATCCCGAGGGCATGGTGGTGCGGATGGAACAGGCTGGCGAGTTTGCTCGCGGGCTCCGAGTGATCAACGGCGTGCGGGCCATGCTGGGGGAATCGACGACGACGGTGCACAGCCAGTTGCCCTCCGAGTTCTTTGGCAACGAGAACTACCCGTTGATCAAGTCGCCGGAGATGATCCCGCCGCGGATGGCTTTGCTGAGGCAGCACGTGCTGGGGATTGTCGAGGCGGGTGAGCGGGCCGGGGCGAAGGTGATCATCGTGCCGGCGGTGCCCAACCTGCTGGCCCCGCCGGGCGACTCGGTGCACGGACCGGGGGTTGATGCCGGGTCGGCCCGATTCGGCGAACTGGTCCGCGACGCCGATCGGCAGTTCGAGGCCAGGGACTGGGAGGCACTGGGCGAGACGGCCACCGAGATGGTCTCGCTCGACGACCACTTCGCGATGGCTCATTTCTGGCACGGCCTGAGCCTCTTGGGGCGAGGGCAGGTCGAGAAGGGACGGCTGGCACTGGTCGAAGCCAACCGCAGAGATCGGCGGGGGACTCGGTCCAATCCCGACGTGATCGAGACGATCAGCCAGGCGGCGGCCGGCACCGGGGCGGTGTTGCTGAGCGTGGAGGAGCTGTTCGATCGCGAGCTGAAATCGGAATTCCGAAGGCTGGCCGATGGAGGTTCACGCGAACTGTTTGCCGACCACTGCCACCCAACTCAGAAGGGACACGCACTGATCGCCGGGGCGGTGGCCGAGCTGCTCCTCAAGATCGAATCAGGGGATTGACCGAAGGGGCCTGGCCCGGCTGCGGTCTGCCGAAGGCGGATCCGAGCTCCGTTGAGGGGCTAGAGGCTCTTGAGGAATTGCACCAGGTTGGTTCGTTCGTCGTCGGAGATCCTGCGGGGCAGCTGGTGCTTGAATCGGCCCAGCACTTCGTCGATCGAGCGGGCGCGGTTGTCGTGGAACAGGTGACGTCGCTGGGCGATTCCGCGGAGTGATGGCGGGTTGGTGTTGGCTCCGCCGAGGCCGACGTCGTAGGTTTCCGGCGAGGTGTACAGCGGCGGTGTGTGGCAGCGGCGACAGTCGAGTGACGTGAACAGCCGTCGTCCCTGCTTGACGGATTGTTGCTGTGTGTCCGAGAGGGCGGGTCGACCCGGAGCCGGTCGCTTGAGTCCATTGAGGTAGGACACCAGGTCGCTGAGTTGGTCCCGGGTTGGCCGGGAGCCTCGCATGGTGGTCGTCACCGAGTGCAGGACCTGTTCGGGCAGGGTGGTCATGCGGCCGTCCCACGCCCAGGGTCGGGTATCGAGAGTGCCCAGCAGCGAGAGGACTCGCTTGGCGTTGCCGTAGTGGCCGTCTCCGAGCGTGTCGGCCAGCCGTCCATTGCTGTGCCCGTCGGTGTGGCAACTGTGGCAACTCATCCAGCCGTCCCGCGACAACCCGGCGTCGAAGAACATCCGTTCGCCTCGATCCGAAGCAGTCGGTTCGGGACGAGGTCCCAGCGAAATGCTGGCCAAGGGCTTGGCAGTATCCAGGTCGAGGACATCGAGGCGGTCGTCGAGTGTCGAGGTGACGACGGCTCGACGCTCGTCGGCCGAGAGCCACAACGCGGTGGGACGTGCTCCGGTCGGGATCCGGTTCAATTCGAATCGCTCGGGACGCCCGATTCCGACCTGGTGGACTCCCGAGAGTGCCACGACGAACGATCCGTCGGCCCGGATCGCCAGCCCGGCCGGATCGCCCGCAGCGTTCCCGGCCTGGCCGAGCATCACGACCGAGTGGCGTCGAATCGGCAGAGGCTTCTTCAGGAGCAGCTCCTGGATCGGGATGCGGCGGAGGTTGTTAGTCATCAACAGGCCCCAGAACACGTCGTTGCCGGTGGTGCGGGCGGCCGAGTTGAGGACCTGGTGGGAAACGACCAGGTGCGGGGTGTCGGTGGCGTTACCCGCGTTACCAGAAACTGCCAGGCCACCGATGTTGTGGGCAGGCAGTCGGTGCTCGTGGATTACTCGAGCACCGACCGCCTCGACGACGGCCAATTGCCCGCCGAACGCATCGGCGACCACCAGCGTTCCCGCCTGCGGGAGCCACAGCAGGTGTCGGCCGGGCATCGGCAGATTCACCTGGCGGGGCTTCGAGGCTGGGGTGATCGGGAGATCCAGCAGCAGCAGGCGGGGTGACCATTTCGAGGTGACGGCGAGATGCCGGCCGGTGGCATCGATGGCCAGTCGAGTTGGTTCGATCGGCAAATCGATGCGGATCGTGGGTGTGGGGCGTCCGTCTTCGAGTCGGCAGACGACCAGTTGCCGCTCCCGGGAGTCGGCGACCAGGGCGTATTGGCCGTTGGGGGCCAGCGTGAGGTCAGCGAGTCGCTTGCCGACTCGGACTTCGTGCGTGACCGCTCTGCCGGCGATATCGACTCGACTGATGGTCCCGCTGTCGCGGTTGGCGACCAGGAAGTGACGGCCGTTGTCGAGAGTCACCAGGGCGACGGGGCGTCGGTGTTGAGTTTCCAGCGGGACCGCCGCGTTGCCTGGGCCCGACGCGGTCAGCAGGGTGAGGGCCAGCAGGATCGGTTCGAAGCGGCGTGGCATGGTGGTCGGAGTCTATCACAAGCACCGGGGACTGGCGGTTGGCGGTTTGACAGGTTGCCGTAGCCACGGCTAGCTTCGCCGGGATGGGAATCGTCGGTTGGACACTGGTCGTGGGGATCAACGCCTCGATCATCGCGTACGGGCTGTGGAAATCTCGCGAGACGAACCGGGCGGTCGACTGGATGCTGGCGGCTCGGGGCCTGCCGTGGTGGATGGTCGGGCTGTCGATGTTCGCCACGGCGGTAGACAGCGGCGACTACGTGGCCGTGGCCGGAGGTGCCTACCAGTTGGGGATGAACAACATCTCGGTCTGGTTCCTGGGAATCACGATCGGCTGGTTCTTGGTCGCCTGGGCGGTCTTCCTGCCGATGTATCGCAGCGGGATGTTCACCAATTCGGAGTACCTCGAGCGTCGCTTTGGACCCTCGGCCCGGGTCATTTCAGTCATCGTCCAGTTCATCTACCGCACCAACGTGCTGGGCAACGTGGCGTACTCGCTGTACCTGACCTTTGCGGTGCTGACCGGCTGGGGCGAAGCGACGTGGTACCTGGTGGTGGCGATCGCGGCTGGTGCGGCTCTCTACACGGCCACCGGCGGGCTGAAGTCCGTGGTGCTGACCGATTCGATCCAGTCGATCGTGATGCTGATTGCGGCATTGGTGATGTGGTGGGTTGTCTACGACGCGGTCGGCGGGTTCGCGGGGATGGAACAGTCGATGGTCGACGCAGGGGTGGACGTGTCGATCCGTCGCGCGATGACCCACGTGGGGGAACCCCTGGACAAGGTGCCACCGCTGGTCGTAATGGTCGGCTGGATCCTGACGTTGATGGCCTACTGCATCGTCAACCACAGTCAATCGATGCGGATGCTGGCGGCTCGCAGCGAGTGGGACATGAAGATGGCCGCGGTCACCGCCGCCGTCGTCACGTCGATCGTCATGTGGTTCAACATCACCCTGGGGATTCTCGGACGCGGTGCGCATCCCGACTTGGCCAACCCCGACATGATCTTCCCGACTCTGGTCTCCGAGCACCTGGTGCCGCTCAGTGGCGTGCTGGCCGGGATCGTGGTGGCCGGCCTGCTGGCAGGAGGAATTTCCACGTTCGACTCGATCGGTTCGGCCCTGGCCGTCGTCTTCACCCGCGACCTCTACGCCCGCTTCCTGGTTCGTAACGGTGACGACCGCCACTACCTGCTGGTATCCAGGATCACCACCGTCGTCGTGATCGCCATTTCCTTCTGCTACATCCCCTTCCTGAAGATGGGGATGGTCAAGTTCTATCTCGAGATGATCGGCATCACGGTGATACCGCTGATGGCCGTCTACCTGGCGGGCATCTTCACCGCGGCTCACCGATCGAGTGGGCTGACCGGTCTGGTTGCCGGCAGCACGGTGGGCCTGGCCCGCTTCGTCTGCCTGCAGTCCGGCGGTGACTTTCCGCTGTGGTGGGTCAACAAGTGGTACGGGTTCTTCTGGAGCATCGGGGCGACGGCGGCGGCGATGCTGCTGACGACGCTGGTGCTGGGACGAGCCCGTCGCGATCAGTTGCAGGGGCTGGTCTTCTGGTTACGTGAGCCGGCCGAGGTGGATCGGTCGGCGCAGGCTGACGACGGACGTCCCGCCGGTTGGCTCGAGCAGACACAGCAGGAGCTGGTTGACTTACCGGTTCATCCATTCGACGATTCGGGAGTCGCACTTCCGGCCTACAAGCGGCCGGGACTCTGGGCTACCGCGGTTCTGCTGGTGTTGGCGTGGCTGGTGTTCGTAGTTCTCTGGTAACCCTCCTTCGAGTTGCATTCGACAGGCCGCCATGTTCATACCTCGCGACCACAACGGAAACGAAGTACGGCTGGAAGACCGCGCGGGCCGCTGGCTGTTGCTGGTCTTCCACCGGCACCTGACCTGACTGCCCTGCTGCGAACACCTGCTGCAGTTGCAGCAGGCCGCCGAGCAGATCGACCAGCTGCCGTTGGACGTGATGGCGGTGACGTTTCAATCGAGTGAGGTGGCTGGGGAGTATGTCGAGCGAACCGGGTGGCCCTGGCAGATGCTGGTCGACCCCGACCGGGTGCTCTACACCGCCTATGCGATGCACCGGGGCGGCCTGTGGGCGATCTGGGGACCGCAGTCCTGGTGGGGTTTTCTGAAGCTGATCCTGAAGGGACGTCGGCTGAGGCCGCCGGCGGGGGACGTGTATCAGTTGGGAGGCGACGTGCTGATCGACCCCTCCGGAAGCGTCCGCTTGCAGCACGTGACGCAGGTACCAGTGGATCGGCCTGCAATCGAATCGATCCTCGAGATCGTTTCCGAGTGATATCGCGGAAGGGCTGTCGCCTGAGCCTTATTACCAACCCGTCGCGAAGAACGAGGCCGCTGTCATGTTCGATATTCACACGCACGTGTTCTGCTGGGGCGAGGATCCTCGGCAGGGATTCCTCTCCGAAGAAACCCGCCGTCGCTGGCTGACCCGTCTGATCGTCCGTGTCGTCGGCCTTGATCGCGAACCGGGTGAGACGCGGAGCGAGCAGATCCGCAACCGCCTGGTGAGGCAACTCGATGAGTCGAAACTCACTCGCGCGGTCGTGCTGGCCCAGGACGCCGTCTACCGGGCCGACGGGGAACCCGACCACGAGCGGACTCACGTCTACGTTTCCAACGACTACGTACTCGAGTTGGCCACTCGTCACGAGAAGGTGCTGGCTGGGTGTTCGATCAACCCGCTGCGCCGCGACGCACTCGAGGAACTCGAACGGTGCGCCGCGGCGGGTTCCCGGCTGATCAAGGTCCACACCGCGATCCAGGGCGTCGATCCGTCGCTGGCGGAGTTCGAGCCGTTCTACCGGCTGGCGGCCGAACTGGACGTGATCCTGATGTTCCATACCGGCTACGAACATTCCTGCCGAGTCATCTCGCAGGAATTCACCGATCCCCGTCGGTTGGTCCGTCCCCTGGACCATGGCCTCCGCGTGATCGCGGCTCACTGCGGAACCTGCACCGCCATAGACCGCGAGGATTACTACCCGGGGTTCGTGGAGATGATGCACCGGTATCCGAACCTGTACGGTGACACCTCGATCCTGGCGACCTGGCCACGCTGGCGAGCCCTGGGTCGATTGGAGCGTGAGTCGGAGTCGTTGCGAAGTCGGTTGTTGCACGGCAGCGACTATCCGTTCCCACCCTCACGTGGCCCCTACATCCGCCGGACGGGCCTGCGGCCCGGCGGCACGCGCAATCCACTGGACATCGACCTGGCGATCAAGCAGTCGTTCGATTTCGGACCCGACTATGCGACCCGGGGCCTGGAGTGGTTCGAGTCGGAAGCGGTTGACTTCCCGATGGCCGCTGCCGAGGTCGTCGCTGTCGCGAGCGGTCGTAGTAGCATGGCAGTGACCTGAGGCGTCCGAGCGTGTCGGTGGTGGGGGAAACGATGAGTGGCGAGATGGCCAGCGATGTAGCGGTCGCCGGAGTGCGGACGGTACTGACGGTAGCCGAGCAGTTCGAGCGGCTGAAGCGGGCCGCCGACGTGTTGTCGGTCTCCGCGGCGTCGAGTGAGCGGGGCTACTTCACGCCGAGTGAAGACGAGGACGTGCGGCACATGCTGGTGTCGTACTGGCAGAGCCGGAACGCATTGCTGGAGTTGGTCCTGGAGATGAAGGACCAGCGGCACATCGATGCGAATTTCCTGGTCGGGTATGCCGGGGCGTTGGTGCTGGTCGACGCCGCGAGGTTTCTGTACGACGAATTCGACGATCGACCTGCCGTCCGAGGCAAGCTGAATGAACCGGCCCCCCACTTCGGCATCCCCGGGGACCTCTACGACAAAGTCCAGGCATCGCGGGCCAACCCTGTTCACATGTGGCACCTGTATCACGCCACGAAGTACTTCACCGAGCACCGTGATGCTCTGGTGGATGCCAGTTCCGGGACACCACTGGAGGACCTGCCGGAGTTGATCGAGAACCTGCAGGCAGCCAGCCGGATTTCTCCGGCTCGCTTTGCCGTGCTGGGGGCACGGGTGCGGGCGAGACACCTGGTGACCCTGGTCAAGGAGGACCTGTTGGACAGGGCTCTGTACGGGTTGCAGAAATCGGTGTCCAGCGCCGTGGCCGACGTCTTTACGGTCCGGGATCACAAGCCGGGATTGCCGACTGAGATCCTCGAGCAGCTACGGGGTTTGCTGAGACCCGGTGACGTGCTGATCGTCCGCAAGGAACACGCCCTGACGAATTACTTCCTGCCCGGCTACTGGCCGCATGCCGCCTTGTACCTGGGGACACAAGACGAACTCGCGGCGGCGGGTTTCGCCGACCACGAGCATGTCCGGCCTCACTGGGACGAGCTGCTGAGCTGTGATCCGGACGAGCCGAGCCGGGTCCACGAGGCGATGAAGGATGGCGTACGGATTCGGTCATTGAGGTCGGCATTCGGCAGCGATGCAATCACGGTGTTGAGGCCCAGGTTGACACTCGAGGTTATTTTTCCGGCGTTGGCCCGAGGGATGTTCCACACCGGCAAGCCGTACGACTTTGATTTCGATTTCACCCGCGCCGATCGGCTTGTCTGCACCGAGGTGGTCTACCGCAGCTACGACGGGGTGGGGGAGGTGCGGTTCAATCTGACCCGTCGGGCCGGGCGGATGACGCTTTCGGCCGAGGACCTGATCGGGATGGCGATCGCCGGCGACCATTTTGACGCTGTGGCGACGTACGCGCCGCCGATGTATGGCGAGATCCAGACCGGGACCGCCGCGACGGAGGCCCTGAAGGCGACCGCCGCCTCGCTGTAGGCTCTCGCACCTTCCACCTCTTGGCACGGCGCCGCAGCAGGTGATAGGCTCGCGGGGTGCGGGCAACTCTCACCAGGACCACACTCTCTGTGCCACGATCTCGGTTGATTCTCCTGGCCTTGCTGATCGCGGTCACGTCAGCTCCGGTGCGGGCTGATGACGTGACCGACCTGGCGGCGCGGATCGACCGCCTGATCGGGGCAAGGCTGTCGACCGAGGCGGTGACCGCCGCACCTGCGGCAGACGATACCGAGTTTCTCAGGCGAGCCTATCTCGACCTGGGCGGCCGTATTCCTCCGTCCACTCGTGTCCGCAAGTTCCTGGCCGACAAGAACCCTCGGAAGCGCCGACAGGCCGTCGACCAGTTGCTCGACAGTTCGCTGTATGTGGTGCAGTTCTCCAATGTCTGGCGAAAGGCTTTGCTGCCGGAGACCGCGGCCGATCCCCAGGCTCGAGTACTCGTGCCGGGGTTCGAGGGGTGGCTCAGGCAAAAGCTGGCCGAGGACACCAGCTACGCGGCGATGGTGCGAGAGATCGTAACGGTGCCGCTGACTCCGACAGGGAACCCGCAGCAACAGCTGCAGTTCCGCAACCGGCCCTCGCCCCTGGCCTTCTACCAGGCCAAGCAGATCAAGCCCGAAAACCTCGCGGCCAGCACCGCCCGGACCTTCCTGGGCATCCGTATCGAATGTGCTCAGTGTCACGACCATCCGTTTGACAGTTGGAAGCAGGGCGAGTTCTGGAGCTTCGCGGCATTTTTTGCCGGGATGCAGCGTCAGGGTCGAGGGGGATTCCTGGCGGCGATCAGCGAGGTGGCCGAGCGGCGTGAGCTGGAGATTCCGGGGACCGACACGAGTGTCGGTCCGGTCTATCTCGACGGTTCCAAGCCGCTGCCCGGTGAAACCCGGGGTGCCCGGCAGTTGCTGGCTGACTGGATGATCACCGCCGACAACCCGTACTTTTCACGTGCCGCGGTCAACCGCCTGTGGGCTCACCAGTTCGGTATCGGCCTGGTCGATCCGCCCGACGACTTCACTGCCGACAACCCACCGAGTCATCCCGAGGTGCTGGACCTGTTGGCGACCGAGTTTGCCGGGCACGGGTTTGACGTCCGTTTCATCCTGCGAGTGCTTTGTGCCACCGCTGCCTACCGCCGCACCAGCCGTCTGACCGACTCCTCCCAGGGCGACCCCCGGTTGTTCTCACGAATGGCGGTGAAGGGTCTTTCGCCCGAGCAGATCTTCGACAGCCTGGCCCAGGCGACCGGTTATGTGCCGACGGCAGAGGATCGTCAACTGGCCATCCCCAGCCGTCCGAATTCACCTCGCAATGAGTTCCTCGAGCTGTTCCGTGACGAATCGAGTCGTCCGACCCAGCAGCGAACGACGATCCTGCAGGCGTTGGCGTTGATGAATGGGAGTTTTGTCACCGCCGCCACAAGCCTGGACCGCAGTCGCACGCTGGCTGCGGTGGCCGACTTCCCGGCACTGGGGACGGCGGATCGAGTCGAGGCGTTGTACCTGGTGTCGCTGGGTCGTCGGCCTCGACCCAAGGAAAAAACGCGGCTGGTCGCGTATGTCGATGGTGGCGGAACGAGCAAGGACTCGCGTCAGGCCCTGGCTGACGTCTTCTGGGCGTTGTTGAATTCGAGTGAATTCCTGTTGAACCACTAGGACCTCGAGGCGACCGATGACCTGCTTCCCCAGGATGTCTCGACGGCAATGGCTGGCCCTCTCGGCCGCCGGCGCCCTCGCGGCTCCCGCCTCGGGCTGGTTCGGCCGGGTGGCCTCTGCTGCGGCGGCCACGCGTCGTCGCAGCTGCATCCTGTTGTGGATGTCGGGTGGTCCGACCCAGACCGACACCTTCGACATGAAGCCCGGTCATGCCAACGGTGGTCCCTTCCGGCCGTTGTTGACCACCGTCCCCGGCCTGCAGTTCTCGCAGCACCTGCCCCGGCTGGCGATGCAGGCCGAGCACCTGGCGATCCTGCGATCGATGGCGACCAAGGAGGGTGATCACCAGCGGGCGACGTTCAAGATGCGGACCGGCTATCTGCCCCAGGGCCCGATCCACTACCCCACGCTCGGCTCGATGCTCAGCAAGGAACTCACCGACGGCGCCTCGCCTCTGCCGAGCTTCATCAGCGTGGCCCCGTACCGGTTCCTCAGTCCCGCCGCCTTCGGCCCGGGTTTTCTGGGCCCCGAGTACGCTCCGCTGATTGTCGGTGACGGTAACCCGGTGCCGGTACCCGCCGGTGGCCAGGCCGATTACTCGCAGGGGTTGCGAGTCCAGAACCTGCAGCAGTCTGCGGGGATCAACAGGGCTCGAGCCGATGCCCGGCTGGGTTTGCTCGAGCAGTTGGAGTCTGATTTTGGAGCCGAGCGACCCGACGTGCCGGCCCTCAGTCACCGCAGTGCCTACCGACAGGCGGTGCGGATGATGCGATCCGATTCGGTCTCCGCCTTCAATCTCGAAGAGGAACCCGCGTCTCTGCGAGACTCCTATGGCCGCAGCCGGTTCGGCCAGGGCTGCTTGCTGGCCCGGCGTCTGGTCGAGCGGGGTGTTCCGTTTGTCGAGGTGTCGCTCAACGGAGTCGACGGCCAGGTTCAACTGGGCTGGGACACTCACCAGAACAACTTCGACACGGTCAAGAGTCTCAGCTCGACGCTCGATTTGGGCTGGGCCACGTTGCTGGGTGACCTGCATTTGCGTGGTCTGCTGGAATCGACGCTGGTGATCTGGATGGGCGAATTCGGCCGGACTCCGACGATCAACTCCAACCAGGGCCGCGACCATTTCCCCAAGGCCTGGACGACGGTGTTGGCCGGTGGCGGGGTCCGGGGCGGCCAGGCGGTGGGCAGGACGAGTGCCGACGGCAACGAGGTGGCCGATCGCCCGATCTCAACCGGTGACCTGCTGGCGACCGCCTGCGGGGCGTTGGGTGTTGATGCCCAGAGGCAGAACATGTCGAACGTCGGCCGCCCGATCCGGCTTGTGGATTCCGAGGCGAGCGTGATCGAAGGCGTGCTGGGTTAGCCGCTGTTCATGTTTGGGGTCAGCCCCCCCAGGGGCGGCGTCTGGCCCGGGCAGCAGATCTAGAAGTCCTTGCGGGCGACGTACAGGCAGGTCAGTGCGAGCATGACCAGCAGGAAGGCTCCGTTGCTGACGAGCGGGGTCTTGAAATCGATCTCGAACTGGTCGGCCTTCAGGTCTTCGTTGTTGCCGCTGACGGTCACCGTGTCACTTTCTTCGAACAATCGCGAGATGACGGCGTTGAGTTCGCCCGGCTTGGGGAAGACCGTGTAGACCGGCAGCACGCCGTAGCGGTAGACCGCCTGGAGAGTCGAGAGTGTTGGGTCGTGGGACTTGACAGGATTGAAGTCGGGCAGTGAGTAGCTGGTCACCCGCATGAATACGTCACCGACCAGCAGGTGGTTCTGGCCGTCGAACGCCACCGCGTGGATGTCTCCGGAGATCGCCGAGCCGCTGATTTCCTTGCCGGTCGTCGCGTCGATCAGCCAGGCTTCGGACTTGTGCGACACGACGGCCAGGAAGCGGCCATCGGGTGACGCGAAGGCCTGTCGAGGTTTCTCTGGTCCCCGGGGAATCTTGGCGCCGGTCGGTTCCAGGGTTGCTGCGTCCAGCAGTCGGTAGTCGCCGTCGGCCAGTGCGACGAGCAGTCGGCCACCGGCCGCCGTGATCAATGCGGCTTGCTCGGTGTCCAGATCACGTGTTGGACCCGGAGTGTAGATAGTCTTGCCACCGGCCGTGCCAGGCTTCAGCACGATCAACTCACCGGCGCTGAATACGATGATGTTCCCGGTTGTTGAATCGATGCTGGCGTCGAAGGGACTCTGCCACCGGGCCAAATCAGCAGGAGTTGCCTCGACAAACTGTCCGCCCACCTCACCCAATGTGAAATCGAGTCCCATCCACTTTCGCGATACTGCTGTCTTCTCGGGGTCTCCGACAAATTCCTGGACCCCCTGCATGCCCACCGCGAGGATGTTGCCCTTGGGTGAGAGCAACAGGGCGCGTGGTGCGGCCGATCCACTTGTGCCGCCACGACGGGCCCAATCGTCGTCGCTTCGACCGACGAACAGCCGGGACGGCCCATTTCCAGGCATTGGGAACGCGATGTTTCGGGTCAGGGCGACCAGTCGCTTGTTCTGCTGGTCGTACTGCGTGCCGACGTAGGGAAATCCGGCTTGCATTCGCATGCCGACTCGCGCGAAGCCCGGCATTCCCGGTCCCTGTTGTTCCGTCTCGGAAAACACCGGCTCCCAGGATCCTCCGGATTCGGACCAGTCGTGCACCTGTCCCATCATGTTGATCGCCAGTAGTCCCTCGTCGGTCGCGATGATCGAGTACACCGTCGAGGGCCGCACCTCGAGCCCCTCGATCAGGTCCTTGGCCGTCCCGACGACAAAGCAGAGGAACCAGAAGACGAAGACCATCACGACCGAGATGATCGGTCCCCGGTAGACAACACCGGTAGCGGCCGAGACCGAGTAGTACAGCACGAACAGGAACAGGTAGACCGGGATACTCAGCAACAGCCCGTTGCTCCAGATACCCAGCCGCAGTCCGATGATCAGCCACATCCCCACGATCAGGAAGGCGGCGTTGACCAGGGCGAAGGCACAACCGCCGAAGAACTTTGAAAGGAACAGCAGGGATCTGGAGACGGGTTTGGAGAGCAAGAGGTCGATCGCTCCAGCCTCGAACATCCTCGGCACGATCGGTGCGGTGACCACGATTGCGATCAGTGTTCCCATCACCGAGACGAACAGGAAGATGAAGGCCTGCAGCAACCCGTTGATGCCTGTTTTCAATTCGCCGCGGCTGAAGGTCTCGTCTTCGAAGAGCGCGAAGCCGATGTAGCTCAACGAGACCACTTCGCTGGGACTCGCGTGGATGTCATCGGGCAGCGCGGCTTCGAGTACCAGGCGGTTGAGTCGCAGTTGTTCGCGTCCCTGGAGTCCGTCGCCGCGCCCGGCCAGGCCGCGGGCTTCTTCGGTAAGCGTCTTGTTAGCCACGTTGACCTCGGAAGCGAATTCCGGCTTCTTGAGTTCGTCGTCGAGCTTGTCTCGGATCTTCCCGAACAATTCAAACTTGGAACGTCGATTGGCCGTCGCAGGTTGAAATCGGCTCAGTTCTGCTCTGAGATCGCTGTCCAGCCGGTCACGAATCCGAGCTGCCGGGCTGTCGGCTTCGGCGTCGCGCAGCCGGAGGGCCAGCGCTTCCATGTCGATGACATCCCTGCTCTCGAAGCTGGTCCGCAGGGCCGGGTTGACCGAGAACCCTGCCAGCAGCAGCAGGAACAGCGTGATCAGGATGATCAGCACCCAGAGAATCTTGGATGCGAAGGCTTCGCGGAACGAGTCCTTGATCACCGCCAGGTAGGCTCTCATGACTTGTCTCCCGCCGCCGCCCGAACCAGTCTCAGGAAGGCCTCTTCCAGTGTCAGTTTTTCTCGAGAGATCGAAACGATGCTCAGGCCACGACCGCGGACGGCGTCGATCAGGCTGTCGATGCCGTCCTGGCTGAGTGTCGGCACGGTCACCCGCCAACGCGTCTCACCGGTCTGTATCGGTGTCTCGGCCTCTTCGGGCAGCACACCCGCAATCGCCTCGGCATCGCCCTCGACCTCGAGGATCACCTCCAGCGTCTCGGTCTCTCCGGCCAGGTTGGTCACTTCGGCGACCGGCCCCACCTTCAGCACTTCGCCCTCGAAGAGGATCGCCACCCGGTCGCAGACCAGCTCGATTTCCTGCAGCAGGTGGCTGTTGAGGAAGATGGTCTTGCC